>Ga0207130_1049_pt1 | contig 41492 bp, 32 predicted proteins | sample Alteio_BWMinHeat_16_FD_153545 | JGI IMG/M metagenome (GOLD analysis project Ga0207130, IMG submission 153545) | Enriched cells from forest soil in Barre Woods Harvard Forest LTER site, Petersham, Massachusetts, United States -... | ecosystem: Environmental > Terrestrial > Soil > Temperate forest >... | reverse complement strand
GACGCCAGCTTCACGCTGATTGATAATTGGATCCTTGAGCGTCTCGACCGTGTGGTCGCTGACTGCCGGGCGGCCTATGAAGTATTCGAGTTTCATAAGGTGTATCACACGCTCAATCAGTTCTGCGCCGTCGATCTAAGCAGTCTCTATATAGATATCACGAAAGACCGCCTCTATTGCGATGCGCCGGATTCTCCGCGGCGGCGGGCAACCCAGAGCGCGATGTTTGAGATCTTTGAAACGCTTTCCCGGCTGCTCGCGCCGATTCTCGCGTTCACCGCCGAGGAGGCTTGGCGGCATTCAAATCGAGACGGTTCAATTCACTTACAGGAATTTCCGCAGCGGAAAGATCGATCTAGTAACGCAACCATTCTGGTAACGGAGTTGTTGAAACTGCGCGGGGTCATTGGCCAGGCCATCGAGAAGGCGCGTCAGGACAAATTAATAGGAAACGCTCTCGAAGCCGCGGTTATTTTGCATTCGAATTCCGAGGTGACAGCAAAAATCGACAAGGAGGAACTGGAAGAATTTTTCATTCTGAGCGATTTGACGATTTATCCAGCCAAGGAAGCCAGCGCATCCGTGACAAAGACTTCGTACAAGAAATGCGCGCGCTGCTGGCGCCATCGTCCGAGTGTCGGCGCCAGCGCGGCTCATCCGGACTTGTGCGATCGGTGCGAAGCGGTCGTTGTCCGCAAAACAGGTCGACAGTGAGAGATTCTTCCACACCGCTCGGAATGACAAAGAGAGGGCGATAGTATACGCCAACATGAAATTTATTTTCTTTTTGTCTCTGCCGCTTTACGCGCTCGACCAGCTTACGAAATATCTTGTGCAGCGGTTCGTTGATCCCAACCAGCCCCGTGTGGTCGTTGCGGGATTCCTCGACCTTGTTAATGTGACCAATACCGGCGCGGCCTTCGGTTCATTCAAGAACAACAACGCGTTTTTCATCGCCATTTCCTGCCTGGCGCTTCTTTTCGTTGTAACTCTTTTGGTCCGCCAGCGTACGCATGACATTTGGCGAGATGTATCCCTGGCATTACTTCTCGCTGGAATTCTCGGCAACCTGACTGATCGCCTTCTTTATGGACATGTAATCGATTTTCTCCTTTTCGACCTGCATGTACCCCTGGCTCATCCGTGGCCGGCTTTTAATGTGGCCGATTCGTGCATTTGCATCGCGGTAGCCTGTTTTATTATTCACTCCTTCAAGCAGAAACGGGTTGTCTCGGCCGAGGATAGCTGAATGACAAGGCGTTATTGCGCCGTTTCCGCAGCCGGCAGATAGAAAAACAAAAAGGCGAGAATCAAATACAGGGAGAGAAGCTGGACCCCTTCGATCCAGTTCGTTTCTCCGTCGCCGCTGATTTGAAAAAGAATGTATACGGAAGCGACTACGGCCACGACTTGGGGCATCGGAAACTCCAAATCCATCGGGCGACCAAATGCATAGGAAATAAAGACGAGCACGGGGGCGACAAAGAGCGCGATCTGCAGGCTTGAGCCCACGGCAATACCAACGCTCAAGTCCATCTTGTTCTTCAATGCCATGGTAACCGCGGTGGAGTGTTCGGCGGCGTTTCCGACCATGGCGACGATGATCACTCCGACAAACACCTCGGTGATGCCGAGGGATGCACGAACGTATTCGATCGTGTCGACCAGGAATTCCGAGAGCAGCGCGACCAGCGCAGTCGCAATCAGCAACATGGTCAAGGACTTCGCGCGTGACCAATCGCCGCGGTTGTTTTCCACTGCGCCGCTGCTGCCGAGAAAGAGTTGCTTGTGCGTTTTTAAGGTGAAGCCGAGGACGCACGCGTAAGTGATAAAGAGAACGGCGGCGATGCCTAACGAAAGCCGTTGCTCCATGACCGGACTCCAGCCGTTTGGCCGATTTCGGGCCGCGATGTGAAAGACGCTTGGGATAACGAGTGCAATGGCCGCAAGCGAGAGCGAGACAGCGGAAGTTCGAGCGGCGGTTTTGTTGAAACGTTGTTGGCGATATTTCGTGCCGCCGAGCAAAATGGAGAGACCGAGAACCAGGAGGACGTTACCGATGATCGAACCTGTGATGGACGCTTTTACCACACCGGTTAGGCCCTTCGACAGTGCCATCATGGCGATGATCAATTCGGCGGCGTTGCCGAAGGTCACATTTAATAATCCGCCGATTCCCGCTCCGACACGAGCGGCGAGCGACTCGGTGGCGTGGCCGATCCATCCCGCAAGTGGTATGATGCCAAGGCCCGAGCAGATGAAGATGGCCGTGGGATTACCGCCGCCTGGCCAGAATCGAAGGACAATCGCGATCAGGACAAAAATCACGAGCCAATTAAGCGACGGCTTGAAGCTCACTACATCGGGATGATCCGCGAAATTTTATTTTTCGCGAGCTCTTCTGACTGCGAGATCACGTCAGAGCTTTATTGATGTGCGACGGTCATGGACTGCCGCTACAATAGAGTCGCGATGCGACCAACCGATAAAAAGCTTTCGCCGATGGAGAAAACGGCGCGTGAAATTGTCGCGCGACTGCGCGCTGCGGGCCACGTTGCCTACTTTGCCGGTGGCTGCGTCCGCGACATTGCTCGCGGACGGTCGCCGAAAGATTTTGATATCGCGACAGACGCACGGCCGGAAGTGGTGCAGCAAATTTTTGCACGCACGTATGCGGTTGGCGCGCACTTCGGCGTCATCGTTGTTTTGTTAGACGGATTTCAGTTTGAAGTGGCGACCTTTCGTTCAGATGATGCCTATGTCGACGGGAGACGTCCTGTTTCAGTGCATTTCTCTTCACCGGAAGAAGACGCGACGCGCCGGGATTTTACGATCAACGGCATGTTCTATGATCCGGCCACCGAGCAGGTCATTGATTTCGTGGGTGGTCGGGCCGATCTAGAGTCGAAGTTGGTGCGGGCAATTGGTGATTCTGCGCAAAGATTTGCAGAAGATCGGCTACGCATGTTGCGGGCGGTACGTTTCGCAACAGTGCTCGGATACCAGATCGACAGCCAAACGTGGGACGCACTCCGGACGCACGCGTCCAGTATTAAAGAGATCAGTGCAGAACGAATTCGGGAAGAGCTCGTGCGCATTTTTCTTTCGCCCAACCGAGTGAGAGGCTGGGACTTGCTCGATTCGAGCGGGTTAATGCGAGCGATCCTTCCTGAGCTCGATGCCATGAAAGGTTGCGCACAGCCGGAGCAATTTCATCCGGAAGGTGACGTGTTTGAGCACACCCGCTTAATGCTGAGTTTTTTGCCGGGAGAAGTCTCTGTGCCGCTCGTTTTCGCTGTTCTGTTTCACGATGTGGCGAAGCCGAGCACTGCTACGGTCGATGAAACCGGCCGGATTCGCTTTAACGGGCACGATCGCATCGGCGCGGAAATGACGGAGCAAATTATGGATCGCTTGCGATTTTCGCGCGCCGAAATCGACGCCACGGTCGAAATGGTTCGTCAGCACATGGTTTTTAAGGACGCGCCGAAAATGCGGGTGGCGAAGTTGAAGCGTTTCATGGCGCGCCCCACTTTTGCCGAGGAACTGGAACTGCATCGGGTCGATTGCAAGAGCAGCCACCAGATGCTTGAGAACTATGAGTTTCTGTTGCGCAAACGTGAAGAGTTCGCGAGCGAGCCCATTATTCCGCCCCCGTTCGTGCGCGGGGATGACTTGATTGGACTTGGTCTGAAACCTGGACCTAAGTTCGGCGAAATCTTGGAAGCAGTCGAGACGCGGCAACTCGAAGGTACGCTGCGCGATCGCGACGAGGCACTCGCTTGGGTGAAAAAAGAATACTCGTTAGGACACTGAGCTTGGTTTGACATCAAACCCCAAACATCGAACCTCGAACATCAGATGAGAATTCTCATGATCAGCGCAGAGGGACCGCCTTTGCAGAGAGCGGGCGCGCTGGTCGATGTCATGGAGGCTTTGCCACACGAACTGCGCACACGCGGTCACGAAGTGAGTCTGGCCTTGCCCTTCTATCGCGAGATTCGTCAGAACAGGTCATTTAAAGAAAAGGACACGGGCATCACAGTCGATGTGCGCGTTGGCGAAAAGAGCTACGTCGCTGAGTTTCTGGAAGGACGCAGCCCCAGCGGGGTGCAGTTATTTTTGATTCGATGTGACGAGTTTTTTAACCGGCCGGGAATTTACGGGGAGCATGGCCAGCCTTACGAAGATAATGCCGCGCGATTCATTTTCTTTTGCAAGGCGGCGCTGGAACTGGCGCGGCGGTTAACACCTTCAGTACAAATCTTACATGCGCACGATTGGGCGGCTGCACTCGTTCCGGTGCTGGCGCGCGCCTATCATTTGCCGCTTGCCAATGTGTTGACGATTCATCACCTGGCTGAACAAGGCAGCTTTTGGGGCCTCGACTTCAAGCTGACCAATTTGCACGAACGGTTTTTCACCCTTCGCGGGGTGGAGTTTTTCGGAAGGATGAATTTCCTCAAAGGTGGAATTCTTTACGCAGACAAGATTACAACGGTGAGCGAGCGCTACCGCCGCGAGATGCTCACTCCGGAAGGCGGTTGCGGACTCGATATCGTGCTGCGCGAAAACGCTCATAAAATCACGGCGATCTTGCATGGCGCCGATTACACGCGCTGGAACCCAGGGACCGATCCGCTTTTGCCCGCGCGCTACGATTCGGCCACGCTTCGGGGTAAGCAGCATTGTCGTGATGCGCTCCTGAACGGATTGGAACTGGCTCCCGCGCCGAGCGGGCCAGTTTTCGGGATGGTCACGCGCGTGGTTCGGGAAAAAGGGTTCGAGATTCTCATGCCACTGCTGGATCGCTTACTTTCTGATGATGTCCGGCTAATCATCCTCGGGGAAGGCGATCCTGCTTATGAGACTGGATTGGCCATCGCGGCGCGGAAGTTCCCGGCAAAGTTCGCTTATCGAAAGGACTATGATGAGAAAACGGCGCACCTCATCGAAGCAGGAATGGATATCAGCTTCATTCCGTCGCGTTTCGAGCCGTCGGGCTTGAGCGCAATGTACAGTTTGAAATACGGTGCGCTTCCGGTGGCGCGAGCGACCGGCGGGATCCAGGAAATCATTGAAGATTACGACCCCACATTAGACCGAGGGTACGGTTTTCTTTTCTATGAATATTCGAGCGAGGCATTCTGGGACGCGATTAAATGGGCGCGCAAAGTTTTTCGCGATCAACCATTGTGGGCGACGCTGATGGAGCGGGCTATGTCGCGCGATTTCTCGTGGGACGCGGCGGCGCAGCGTTATGAGCAACTTTACGCTCAGTTGGTTGGGGTCGAAAAAGAAGCAGCGGCTTAGGCTAAATCATCGCCGTTCAGCTAAAGCTGCGATCTTCAATTCTTCGGCGGTCGTGTCCACCAGTCGGACGGCTCGTCCCGTGGCGAGTCGGCTGCATTTTCTTAAGGTTTGCCGGCCACACCTCTGCCATTTCAGCATTCAGGCGAGTGATGGCTCACCGGTGCCGACTCCGTCCGAATAAACGGAAAGGGCCATCGTCAAATCATGCCACCTAGGACAGCGTTCACCAGCCAAAGCAAATGCGATCCAACACTGCATCCGCCGAGAGAGGGACAAGTTCTTGCAATGTCCAGAGCTTTCGTATCTCCTCGGCGCTTCCTCTTTCTCATACGATGTCCGCTTGGCGATCCTCATTTAGGCCGGTGCTGGCAGGATTATTTGTCACTCTCGCACAACTCACAGTGACCCTTTTTCTTCTCGCTCCCGAAGGGCCGCTTTCCTACCGATATTCCCGGCTCATCCAGCACGACAGCTATTGGTTTATGAACATTGTTGATCGTGGCTACGCCACGACCGTTCCGCCGATCAACCACAAGGTCATGGAAGTGTCGAATGTTGGGTTCTTCCCCGCTTATCCGGCTCTCGCGGGTGCGCTTCATTACGGCCTCGGCTTCGAGATCGATAATTCGTTGCTTATCACCGCACAAGCAGCTGCCTGGGGATTTTGGACTTATTTTTTCCTATTCTGTGAACGCTGGAGCGTTTCATCCGCACTTCAGGTTCTCGGTGTGTTGTCGATCGCCGCGCATCCGGCCGCCTTCTTTCTGATTGCTGGATACTCGGAGTCACTCTTTCTCATGGGGCTGATCGGTTTTATGTATTGGAGCACCGCGGAAGGTCGGGTGGCGAAGGTTTTAGCAGCGTTGCACGGAATCGTGATGTCAGGGACCCGGATCGTCGGCATTCCCTGCGCAGCTTTTCCAGTTGTGCAATCAATGTTTGCCAAAGGATTCGCGCGCGCGCGTCAGCCGTTAACGTGGGTTCGGCTGTACCTGCCTTCCATCGCCTTGATGATGGCAGCGACTTTGGGTGCGGTCTTTTTCTTTGTTTATTGCCAGCTGCGGTGGGGTCATTGGGACATATACATGCTGACGCAGTCGGCCGGATGGGGCATTACACCCGATTATCTCGCCCTCTTCAAACCGTCGAGTTATCACTGGCTCGTTCCGATGTTGAACAATCCCACCCAGGTGAGTCAGATGGCAATGACTTTGGGGGGGTTGCTTCTTATTCTTGTCGGGCTTTGCGAAGTCATAGCGGCAATTCGCCATCGCACTCATTGGCAGGTGCGGGTGGGTTTCTATTTCTGTGCCGCGCTCGTCTATTTTGTCTCGGTCAGCGGCGTGGCCTGTGTCGAGATGGAGAGTATGCTGCGCTACGAATTTTGCGTGCATGCTTTAATCGTGCTGGCCTTTTTAAATTTTTTACGCCAATTTCGCAGCACGCCGGTGCTCCTTCGGGCTCTCGGCATGGCAGGAGTGGCGCTGGGCAGCGCCGCTGGGTTAAGCGTGCAGGGGTGGTATATCTGGAATTTTACCAGAGGAAATTGGGTGGCGTAGGAAATCATGAAAACAAATGTTGCGATCATTGGCGCTGGACCGGCTGGATTGACGGCCGCCTATCTTCTCTCCAAGAACGAGGTCGAGGTTACCGTTTTGGAAGCCGACCCCGTTTACGTCGGTGGAATTTCCCGAACAACCACCTACAAGGGTTTTCATTTCGACGTTGGCGGGCACCGCTTCTTTTCCAAATCCAAGGCGGTGGAAGATCTTTGGACCGAGATCCTCCCTAACGACATGCTGCAGCGGCCGCGATCTTCGCGCATTTTTTACGGTGGCAAATTTTTCGCTTATCCGCTCAAACCATTTGAAGCGCTGGTAAAACTGGGAATTTTTCGTTCCATCCTTTGCCTTCTTTCCTGGCTCAGGGCGCGCCTCTTTCCTGTGCGCGATCCGCGCAATTTCGAGGAGTGGGTCAGCAACCAATTCGGTCGGCGACTCTTCAATACCTTCTTTAAGAGCTACACCGAGAAAGTTTGGGGAATGAGTTGCAAAGAAATTTCCGCTGACTGGGCCGCGCAGCGCATCAAAGGCCTGTCGCTGGGCAGCGCGATCAAGAACGCGCTGTTTCCGCAACGTCAGCCAAAAGACCGGACCAAAGTGATCAAAACGCTCATCAACTCGTTCCGATACCCACGCAAAGGTCCTGGAATGATGTGGGAAGCTTGCGCGGAGAAAACAAAGGCCATGGGCGGCAAGGTCGAGATGGGCTGCAGGGTGACCGGTTGCGTCTACAATGAATTAACTTCCACATGGAACGTGCAGTTTAAGGATCGAGAGGGAAATACGCGTGCGCTCGAGGCTGAACACGTGATTTCATCCGCTCCCATGCGGGAGTTGGTCCGAGGCTTGTCGCCGCCCGTGTCAGATCGCACTCTGCGCGCGGCCGAAAGTCTAAAGTATCGCGACTTTCTCACAGTCATGCTCATCCTTAAGGAGCGGAACATGTTCGATGACAACTGGATCTATATCCATGACCCGAGCGTAAAAGTTGGTCGCATTCAAAACTTTCGCTCCTGGTCTCCGGAGATGGTTCCCGACTCAGACAAAGCTTGTTATGGCCTCGAGTATTTCTGTTTTGAACACGACGGACTTTGGGATTCGAAGAACGAAGACTTAATCGAGCTGGCGAAACGAGAGTTGATCAAAATTGGATTGGCCAAGGAAGGCGATTTTGTTGATGGCTGCGTCGTGCGACAGAAAAAGGCTTATCCAGTTTATGACGACGATTACGCACGGCATGTGGCAACTATTCGAGAGGAACTGGAAGATCGTTATCCGAACCTGCATCTGGTTGGTCGCAACGGAATGCACAAATACAACAACCAGGACCACGCCATGATGACGGCAATGTTGTGCACGGAAAACATTATCGCGGATACAAAGCTCTACGACCTTTGGCAGGTGAATGGCGACGCGGAATATCATGAGGCTGGTGCGGTTCCCGGGGAAGAGACACATGGAACCGCAGTTCGTTTAGTCCCGATGCGCGTCGACGCAGCGCCGTCGGCTACGCTCGCCTCGGACTAACTCGCTTCTTAATGCTTTGAAACGCGCGCATCGACGCGGACAAGCGAAATATTTACTGTAACGCCGTTTTGAGGCGGCGCTGCCAGCCTCATGGAGACAACATTTCCAAATCGTGCGGAAGCTGGTCGGCTTTTAGCGGAGAAACTCGAGAAATACGCCGGTCGCGGTGATGTTATCGTCCTCGGTTTGCCCCGTGGCGGCGTTCCAGTTGCTTACGAAGTGTCGCAACGGCTCGGCGTTTCTCTCGATGTTTTTATTGTGCGGAAACTCGGTGTCCCTGGTTTTGAAGAACTGGCTTTAGGTGCGATCGCCTCCGGCGGCGTTCGCGTCTTGAATAATGATGTCGTTGCAGCTTTACCCAATGCGAATGAGCTGATCGAATCTGTGACGGCGCGAGAGATGGCTGAGCTCGAGCGGCGCGAGCAAACCTATCGCGATGGCAGACCAGCGCCGGACTTGCACGGACGCACCGTTATTTTGGTGGACGACGGTCTCGCTACCGGTGCAACCATGCGGGCTGCAGTCGCGGCGCTGCGACAACTCGGCGCAGCCAAGATTGTCGTGGCTGTTCCTGTGGGGGCGGCCGACACCTGCCGGGAGTTGGAAAATGAAGTAGATGAAACCGTTTGCGCGATAGCGCCCGAGTGGTTCCAGGCAGTCGGTCAGTTTTACGAAGACTTTTCGCAAACCAGTGATGAAGAAGTGAGGGAGCTGCTGGTCCGCGCTGCACGGAGGAATTGATCGTGAATGATGCCGGGGCTGTTCGGGAAATCGCGCAGCCGTTCACCGGAAGTCCTGACGACTATGAGGGTCTCATGTCACTTGTCGGCGACGCTCGGTTTGTCCTGCTGGGCGCATAACTCGCATCTCGGCGATGCCCGCGCGACGGAAATGAGCTCGCGGGGTGAACTCAATGTGGGGCAATTGGTCCCTGAACATTTTGGACAGGAAGCGGTGCTCGTCGGCTTCACCACCTATCACGGAACAGTCACCGCGGCTTCGGATTGGGGTGAACCCGCCGAACGCAAACGTCTGCGCCCGGCTCTTCGCGAAAGCTACGAAGATTTGTTCCACCAGGTCGCGCTCTCACGATTCTGGATCGATCTGCGGTCATCGACCAACAAGGCGGGCGTACCGGACAGACCGCGCCTCGAACGAGCCATTGGGGTAATCTATCGCCCGGAGACGGAACGACTAAGCCATTATTTCCAAGCGCGTATCACGGAACAGTTTGATGCTATCATTCATCTTGACGAAACGCGCGCGGTCGAGCCGCTGGAGCGGACAAGCATTTGGGACAAAGGTGAATTGCCGGAGACCTATCCTTTTGCCGTTTAGTCATGGCCGATGTGCAAATTCCGGCTGGTCCGGCTTTGTTGGAAGGCGATCTAGTCATTCCTGACAAAGCGATCGCGTTGGTGCTTTTTGTCCATGGCAGCGGCAGTAGTCGGCACAGCCGGAGGAACCAATTTGTTGCGCGCAAATTGAATGAAGCAGAACTGGCAACACTGCTATTCGACCTGCTGACGCCGGAAGAGGAATCGATCAACATGTACACGGGCGAACACCGGTTTAATATCAGCCTTTTGGCAGAGCGACTCGTCTACGCGACAAATTGGGCGACTCAGCAGAAACAAACGCGCGCATTGCGGATCGGCTACTTCGGTTCGAGCACAGGCGGAGGCGCGGCACTGATTGCCGCCGCCAAATTGCCAGACAAGGTTAGCGCAGTGGTTTCGCGCGGCGGACGCCCCGATTTGGCTGGCGAAGCATTAGCGCAGGTGCAGGCACCGACATTACTCATTGTCGGCGGAGAAGACGATGTGGTAATCGAGCTGAACAAACAGGCGATGAAACGCATGCGCTGCGAGGTGAAACTGGAGATCATTCCCGGCGCGACGCATCTCTTCGAAGAGCCGGGCGCGCTGGAACAAGTCGCGCAGCTGGCGAGCGATTGGTTTGTCGATCATATCGCCGTGAAGCGGAGCTCGAAGTAAGCGAGACGCCCGTTCGACCCATTCGGCTTCGCTCAGGGCAAGACTTTCGCTCAGGACAAGCTCTCGCTACCCAATCATTCGCGTAGTCGCGCCGCATGTCTAGATTACCAACCAGACTGAATCCGCCAGCGCACAACTTCTCCGCCCTAACGACAGACCTTTATGAAGTCACGATGGCCTGTGGGTATTGGAAAACAGGCGTGAGTGAAGACGAAGCGGCCTTTCACGTCGTCTTTCGCAAAAATCCCTTCGCTGGAGAATTCACGCTCGCGTGTGGACTTGCATTAGTTGTCGATTTTGTGCGCGAGTTTTATTTTCGCGAAACCGAGATTGCTTACCTTGCCTCGCAACGTGGTAATGATGGCAAGCCGCTATTTGATACCGGCTTTCTCGAATATTTGCGCGAGCTACGATTGACGTGTGACATCGACGCGATGCCGGAAGGGACACTCGTGTTCCCGCATGAACCGCTCATCCGGGTTTGTGGCCCGATCATTCAATGTCAGCTCCTCGAAACGGCTTTGTTGAATATCCTAAATTTCCAAAGCCTGATTGCGACCAAAGCGGCGCGCGTATGTCTCGCTGCGGGAGATAATGCAGTAATAGAGTACGGTTTACGCCGCGCCCAAGGCGTTGATGGTGGCCTGAGTGCCAGCCGGGCGGCTTACATTGGCGGTTGTGCCGGCACATCGAATCTGTGCGCGGGTGAGCGCTACGGAATTCCTGTCAGTGGCACGCAGGCACATAGCTGGATCATGTTCTTTGAAAACGAGCGCGAAGCTTTTCAAGCTTATGCCGAAGCGCTTCCGAACAACTGCGTGTTTCTGGTGGACACTTACAATTCGCTCAATGGCGTGCGCCGGGCGATCGAGGCTGGAAAATGGTTGCGCGCGCATGGCCACGAGCCGATCGGCGTGCGGCTCGATTCTGGCGATCGCGTCGCTTTGAGCATCGAAGCGAGAAAAATGCTGGACGCGGCGGGGTTTCCCAACAGCGTTATTGTCTGCTCAGGCGACCTCGATGAATACGCGATCGCGGAGTTGAAATCGCGCGGGGCGAGAATCGACATCTGGGGTGTGGGAACAAAGCTTGCTACCGGGCACGCCGACGCGGCTCTCAGCGGCGTTTACAAATTAGGTGCAGTGCGGCGGCCGGGCGAGCCGTGGCGCTATCGAATCAAACTTTCGGATGAGCCCGGGAAGAGCTTATTTCCGGGATTGCAGCAGGTGCGCAGATATTGCGAGGCGAACGGAAGATTCATTGGCGACGTGATTTACGAGGCTGAGCATGGTGTCAAGGAGCCGTGCATAGTCTTCGATCTGCAAAGCAATCAAAGGAAGGAGATTCCTGCAACGGCTGGCTATTCCGATTTGCTTGCGCCCATCTTTCGTCGTGGTGAGCTCGTTTACCGTGTCCCTGAGATCCAGGCGTCGCGCGAGGGAGGGCGGAAGCAGCTTAGCCGCGCGCCGCCGGCCGTATTGCGATTAAATAATCCCCAGCGTTATGACCTGGGTCTCGAAGTTTCGCTCTACGATCTGAGATCGGAACTTGTCGCGCGGGCAAAGCAACAACCTCAAACCTCCGCATGAACGCGCTGATCATTGTCGATCTTCAGAACGATTTCTTGCCCGGGGGTGCGTTACCAGTGCCGCGCGGCGATGAAGTGATCCCACTCGCCAACACGCTGCAGAATCACTTTGAACTTGTCCTTGCCACGCAAGACTGGCATCCGGCCAACCATGGCAGCTTCGCTACCAATCATGCGGGCAAGAAACCAGGCGATCGCGTAGAGCTTGATGGGATCGAACAAATCCTTTGGCCGGCACATTGTGTTCAAGAAACGCCGGGCGCGGAGTTTGCGCCCTCATTCGATACAAAACGGATCGCGCGTGTTTTCCAAAAAGGAACCGATCCGCGCATTGACAGCTACAGCACGTTTCTTGACAACGCCCATCGCAAAGCCACCGGCTTGGGCGATTATCTAAAAGAGCGCTCGATCAAGCACGTTTACCTGCTCGGTCTCGCGCTGGACTATTGCGTAAAATACAGCGCTCTCGATGCGCGCTACCTCGGCTTCAAAACTCGCGTGATCGTGGACGCTTGCCGCGGAATCGCTCTCGAGCCCGGTGACCTGGATCGAGCCCTTAATGAAATGAACGAGGTCGGCGCGACGCTCGTGCAAAGTCGCGACCTGTCTTAAGTTATGTGGCACAGACAACTTGTCTGCGGGGAACATCCCCGCGGGCTGGAAGCCTGACAGTCTTGTTCGCTCCCGGTCTTAATTGGCTCCGCTATTGTTTTTGGCCAGCCCGATTACGCCGCACGCAACGCGCGCGCCTGAGTCGCCCGCCGGTTGCGATTTGAGATCGTCCGCTTTCGCGTGAACAACGACTGATCGTCCGATGATCGATAGTTTGTCCCTCGTCAACGACAGATTGTGATCGACGTAGTTCAATTCTGCTGCACCTGAAGCGTTGGCCTCGACGTTGCCCATATCTCCCACATGCCGTGCCGCGGCATCGGGCGCCCCGTGTGGTTGATCCGTGGGATTGAAATGAGCACCCGCGGAGCTCGCATCGGGAGCGCTGCAATCGCCGAATTCATGGACATGAAAGCCATGATTACCTGGAGTCAGGCCGATGATTTCTGCCTGAACCCGTACTCCGTCCTCGACTTCAGTGAACGTGACCGTGCCACTCACGTTGTTGCCCTCGGTGGGATAAAGGATGGCGACGGCTTTTAAAGGAGCTGAGGGATTTTCTTCCGTCTCCTGTGCGGCCGCAGAGACGGCCGCCAAGGGCAAAAATACTAGTGCGATTAGCCAAGCTAAAAACAAATTCATACAACGATTTCGTCACGCCACGGTATTCCAGCCGTATCGCTCTTATCTGACTTTATTCTCTCTTTGATCGCTTTTAGCAAATTGGTCCGGCAATTCATGCGCTTTGTTCATGGCAGAAACAGTTCCATCCGGTCGGGCAATCCCGACTTTGACCCCTCGCTCGGCGGCCATCGCGCAGATCGATGGGGCAATTTGTTAACGCACGCCACGTCTTCTGCGGCACGTGCATCGGGCAGGGCGCGTACCGTTTTCAAATCCTAGGCGTGGTCCGGATGCACATGCGTGAGCACGATCGCGACGGGGTTCGATTTCGCCGCGCGTGCCAAGAAAAGTAAGTTTCATCGGGGATAGTGAATCAGTTCGCGGCGCCTTGCGATTGAAGCGACATTCGTCTGGCGCTGGCGGTTATATTTAGTGCATGCCCACGAAGAATCTAGTACTCCGCTTCGACAAGCTCTCATGCAAAGACGCCGCGCTGCTCGGCGCCAAGGACGCTGCGCTCGGGGGGTTGATTCGCACACTTAAGGGCGAGGGTGTGCGTGTGCCGGAAGGTTTCGCCGCTACCGCCACTCGAATTTGTGAAAGAAACTTCATCGGCAGAAGAAATGCGAGAAATTCTCGAACCGCGCTGAAACTGTGACGTCGGTGCCAACAGTGCAGTTGGTCGTGGATGTTCTGGGGGAACGTGCTGAGAAAACAGCTTTGGTGGCCCTCGGTAAGAAGGACATCCAGCACTGGTCGTTTCAGAAACTGGCAGACTGCGCACGATCTTTCGCGAACGGGCTCGCCAGAAGTGAGTTCAAGCTCGGGGACAGCATTGCGCTCTTGGCGGAAAACCGTCCGGAGTGGATTGCTGCCGCGTTGGGAATCATTCGCGCGGGCGCCGTCGTCGTGCCGTTGGATATCCAGCTTGGGGAGAAAACTCTTATTCATGTTTTGCGCGACAGCGAAGCGCGCGCTCTCATCACCACACAGCGGCGTGTGGGGTGGCTCGAGAAGCTTGATCTCAAACAAAGACCGAGACTTATCCTCCTCGATGCCAGCTCCGGTGATGGGCGGAGCTGGCATCGATTACTCAACAACGAGAAAACGAGACTACCAAAGACTAACCCGGACGATACGGCGGTGTTGTTTTACACATCGGGAACAACCGGGCCGCCCAAAGGCGTGCCGCTGAGTCACGGCAATATTGCCTCACAACTCGAGACCGCTTCTAAGGTACAGATTGTCACCGGTGAGGATCGTGTGCTGCTCCCACTTCCGTTGCATCACGTGTATCCATTTGTAATCGGGATGCTGGTTCCGCTCAGTCTTGGTCTGCCGTTGATTCTGCCATTTTCGTTAAGCGGACAGCAGTTGCTACGCGCGTTGCGGGAAGGTGAAGTGACTGCAATCGTCGGTGTGCCCCGGCTCTACAGCGCGCTCTACTCCGGCATCAACACGAGAGTAGAAGCTTCCGGCTGGATTGCGCGGGGATTGTTCAGTGCATTCCTCACCGCGAGCCGGTTTGTGCGAGAATGGATTGGCTTGCGCGCCGGCAAGTTACTGTTTCGATCGTTGCACAAACGCTTTGGTGAAAATCTCCGGCTCCTCACTTCCGGAGGATCGGCGCTTGACCCCGAGCTGGCTTTGAACCTAGAAGCGCTGGGCTGGCGAGTCGCCATCGGCTACGGCCTGACTGAGACCTCGCCGCTTCTCACGCTCAATTTGCCGGGAAAATCGCGAGCAGGCAGCGTGGGAAAGCCTTTTTCCGGCGTGGAGATTCGGATCGATCCCAGCGCGCTTGAAAAAGAAGATCGCGTCAATGGGCAAGAGCTCGGCGAAATTCTGGCGCGCGGACCGAATGTCTTTAGCGGTTATCGGAATCTCCCGGACAAAACCGCTGAGGTCTTCACCGACGACCGGTGGTTCCGCACTGGCGATATGGGTTACTTTGATGACGACGATTGTCTTCACGTCCTCGGCCGAATCTCGACGCTGATCAAAACTGAGAGTGGAGAGAAGGTTCAGACCGAGGATGTCGAGGCGGCCTACGCCGAGGAGTCCGCGATTCGCGAGATCGGCGTGCTCGAAAAAGGCGGCAAGCTCGTCGCGCTTATTGTGCCCGGGCGAACAGGTCGCAGCGAACCGGCAGCTTCCGGACAAAAGGACGCCATCCGTGAGGCGGTTGAAAAAGCTTCGAAGCGGCTGCCGAGTTACGAGCGAATTTCTGATTACGTGATCACCTCCGACGCATTGCCGCGAACGCGCCTCGGTAAAATCCAGCGTCATCGGCTGGCCGAGCGTTACGAGCAGGCCAAGGAGGGCGGCGAAAAAGCTCCCGCCGCGGGCCCGATGTCTGTCGAGGAAATGTCAGGTGAAGATCGCGCACTGCTGGAAGATTCCGCCGCGCAATCTGCGTGGGAAGTGCTTGCGCGGCGATATCGCGACAAGCGGCTAACGCCGGATACAAGCCCACAGTTCGATCTCGGCATCGACTCGCTCGAGTGGTTGAATCTTACGCTCGAAATCGCCGAGTCGAGCGGATTAGAGCTGACCGAGGAAGCGATCGCGCGAATCGAGACTGTGCGCGATCTGCTGCGCGAGGTAACGGAGGGCGCCGAGGGAAAATCGCTCGATCCGCTGATACAACCCGACGAAGTCCTCGACGAGAAACAGAAGCGCTGGCTGGAGCCGCTCGGCCCCATCGCTGCTGGAACGGCGCGCTTTCTTTATGCCGTCAACCGGCCGCTGATGCGTCTGCTCTTCCGCCTGCGCGCTGAGGGGCTGGAACATCTGCCAAGATGCGAACAGTGGGTGCTGACGCCCAACCATGCCAGTTATCTCGATCCATTCGCGATTGCCGCACTGCTCGACTGGACCCAGCTGCGCGAAACTTACTGGGCTGGTTGGACCGGCGTTGCCTTCGCCAACCCGGTGATGCGTTTCCTCAGCCGACTCGGCAAGATTTTGCCCGTCGAGCCAATGCGCGCCGCGCGCTCAAGCCTGGCCTTTGGCGCCGTGATTCTGAAAAACAAAAAGAACCTGGTTTGGTTTCCCGAGGGCGGACGCTCGGTTAGCGGCGAACTGCAAGAGTTCAAGCCGGGCATCGCGATGTTACAGGAACGTTTCCCAACATCCGTCATTCCCGTTTTTGTTCACGGCACACACGAAGCTCTTCCGCCCGGCAAGTATTTTCCCCGACCGCATCCGATTCGTGTGGTCTTCGGCAAGTCGCTCGATGCGGGCGAACTCAAGGGCGAAGGTCGCGGCGAAAAGTCGCATCAACGAATCACGAACGCTCTACAGCGCAGCGTAGCCAAACTTGCGCAAGGCGATGGGATTATCGCTGACATTGCAGAACAAAGGTGATCACGACAGAGCAGAGTTGCTGAGACAGCGGCTGGAGCTGATCCTCGAACAGTATCGGCGTATGATGAACCCGAAGACCGGTATGAGAGTGTTTCAACAGGCTCAGAAAGTTTTCAACTATGCCTTGGGTGGCCCGCTCTTGTTAATAAATGGCGTGAACAGATCGATCGGAACTGGAAGAAATGTCGTTGTGTTATGTTCGCTGGAAATCTCGCGCATGGTTTGCAAAAAGCGCAGTTGCAGCGCAATCGGTTCCTTGCTCATCATGGCGGCGGCCTGCACCATTTTTTCTGCGGCCTGAAATTCGCCTTCGGCATTCACGACCTTGGCGCGGCGCTCACGCTCGGCTTCAGCCTGCTTGGCCATGGCGCGCTTCATGGTATCGGGCAGCGCCACGTCCTTTACCTCTACCGCCGTGACTTTGACGCCCCACGGTTCGGTTTGCCGGTCGATGATCTCCTGCAACTTCAGGTTGATCGACTCGCGCTGCGAAAGCAGGTCATCCAGCGGGGCCTGGCCGAGAACGCTGCGCAGCGTGGTCTGGGCGATGAGCGAGGTGGCTTGGAGAAAGTTCACCACTTTCACGACCGCGGCTTGCGGATCGACCACCCGAAAATAAACAACCGCATCGACCGTCACCGGCACGTTGTCGCGTGTCATCACCTCCTGCTTCTCGACGCTGATAGTGACGACGCGCAAATCCATCCGCACCATTCGATCGACGACCGGGATGAGGAAAATCAACCCTGGCCCTTTCGCGCCCAGTAATTTTCCGAGACGAAAAATCACGCCTCGTTCGTATTCGCGCAGGATGCGGATCATCTGCGGCAGGATGATCACGCCAAGGATGATGAAGGGTATGACCCAGCTAATTAACGGTAATGGCATGGCTTTATCTTTCTTTAATTTCTAGTTTCAAAGGTCTGCGAGTTTCGGAGTGTAGGTTCTGACTTCATTTCGGTTTTACTTTCAGCGTCAATCCTTGCACGGCGACGATCTCCACCGACTGGTCTTTCTCGATCGGTCTATCGCTGACGGCGTTCCAATACTCGCCTTCGATGAAAATCTTGCCGCCTCGTGAATCGATCGGCGTCAATGCGGTCGCCGTTTTTCCAACCATCGTTTCTGCTCCAGCCTTCACCGGCAAGAGCTGCGCGCGCAAACCTTTTCCGAGGACGAAAACAAAGAACGCAGCGGTAACCAGGGTCGCCGGAATGATGTAGCTCAGCGATAAACGAAAGAGCGGATCAGCGCGGTTGAAAAGCATGAGCGAGCCAATCAGAAACGAAATGATTCCGCTCACAGTCAGGATACCGTGGGTAGGCGCATAAATATCAAAGATGAAGAGCATGAGTGCGAGCCCGATCAAGACAAGTCCCGTCACGTTAACTGGCAGGATCGCCGCCATATAGAGCGCAAGGATTAACGCAATCGCGCCCACTACACCTGGCAGGATCGCGCCGGGCGTAGTCATTTCACCTATAATTCCGTAGATCGCGATAAGCATGAGAATGAACATGACCTCAGGCCGCCAGAGCCTTTGGAAAACGCGTTCGGACGCCGACATCTTAATCTCAGATACCTCCGCGCCTGTCGTCTTCAGCGTCCTGCCATCCACCTGGTGTCCGTTCAATTGCTTTAACAAATCCGGCAGATCGACCGCGATCAGATCGATGACTTTTAATTCGAGCGCTTTCTCCGCGCGGATCGACGCACTCTCGCGCACCGCGGATTTGGCCCAATCGACATTGTGATGGCGTCTGGCCGCAATCGCTTCGATGTAGCTCACGGAAAAGTTCTCGAGCTTCTGCTTCATGGTCTCGTCGGGCTTCTGTTCCTCACCGCTTGGAACACCGCCTAACATAACCGGGTGCGCCGCCCCAATGGTCGTGGCCGGCGCCATCGCCGCGACGCTTGCAGCAATGGTAATGAAACAACCGGCACTGGTCGCGGTCGCGCCCGTCGGGGCGACGTAAACCACCACCGGGACAGTGGATCCCAAAAAACTTTGCACGATCGTTTGTGTCGACTCGAGTAAGCCGCCCGGCGTATTCAGTTGAATGACCAGACATTGTGCATTCTGCGTCTGGGCTTCATCGATACTTCGCGAAATGTAACTCGCCGTCGCCGGACCTATCGCTCCATCGATTTTGATAAGACAAACCTTCTCCGCCACGACCGTCGCCGTGCAGACGAGCCAGAGAGCCAAACCTGTCAACGCCGTCTTCATCCCCGACGTCAGAGGGTTGGGCGTTGCCTTCATTGAAACGAGAGCAACGCCCTCAACATGCAGACGTTTCCACGTCTGCACGGCGCGGCGATGCCCCAATCTCAGACTCCTTTCATAGGCTGAATCTTGCTGGCCAAGTCTTCGACCCGCGGCTTGACGATTTTCTCGTAATCACGATAGCTCAGTTTAATGGCGTCGGTATGAGTGCCCGCTTCGAAAACGATGTAATCTTCCTGGGACAAACTCTTGTCGACATACGTCGGCAGACCGTAGAGATTGCCAAACGGCGGCATCGCTCCAACCGCGCAGTCCGGGAAGAGTAACTTGAATTCTTGTTCCGCGTCCAATGACGCGGGTTGGCCGAGCGCCTTCTCGACCTTTTCAAGGTCGATTTGATGGTCTGCTGGAAGGACGGTCATCACATGCTCTCGTCCGGATTTTACCATGACAACTTTGGCATGGCGCCGTCCTTTCACGTGCTCGGCTTGGGCGATTCTCTGAGCCGTAACAGCTTCGGGATGTTGTAGAATCTCGTAGCCGGCTTTGTTTTCGTTCAAACAATCGATTAGTTGTTTTGATATTTTCATAAGCGGCTTCGCTACAAGTTATCACTTTCCCGGGCGATCTCTACTTTCCGGAGCCTGGCGACGAACCCGTGAAAAATCGCGAGAGGATGAACCGAGTAGCAACCCGCCGTGGCTACAAAGAGGACCGAACCACGAAACCGGAAGAGCGTAAGATTCTCCTTCGGATCGCAAGGCGAACGAGCAAAAGGGACCGTTTTGTTTGGGACGCGAACGCGCCTTACTCGAACTCTTCGATCGGCGGGCAGGAGCAAAACAAATTCCGGTCGCCGTAGACATTGTCGATCCGGGCAACGGCTGGCCAAAATTTGTGTTCGCGCGTCCACGGTGCGGGAAAAGCCGCTTGTTCGCGCGAATAGGGACGATCCCATTTGTCGGAAGCGATTTGTCGAGTGGTGTGTGGCGCGTTCTTGAGCAAATTGTTTTGTCGATCTGCTTGCCCGCTCACGATCGTTTCGATCTCGCCGTGGATCGAGATCATTGCGTCGCAGAAGCGATCGAGCTCGTCTTTTAATTCGCTCTCAGTCGGTTCGATCATCATCGTTCCAGCGACCGGCCAGGAGACTGTTGGGGCGTGAAAGCCGTAATCCATCAGGCGTTTGGCGACGTCTTCTACTTCGATCCCCCCATTTTTCCGCTGTCGAAGATCGATGATGCACTCGTGCGCGACGAGGCCGCGCTTTCCCTTGAACAGGACGGGAAAGTATGGATCGAGGCGTTTTGCCATGTAGTTCGCATTCAAAATCGCGATCTTAGTCGCATTTGTTAGGCCGATTGCGCCCATCATCCGAATATACATCCAGGAAATGGTGAGAATGCTGGCGCTACCGTAAGGGGCCGCGGCGACCGGACCGACGGGAAAGTTAAGGGTTGAGGGTTGAGGGTTGAGGGTTGCAGGCGCTGGCAAAAATGGCTCGAGATGTTTAGCGACGCCGATGGGTCCAACGCCAGGGCCGCCTCCTCCGTGCGGGATGCAAAAGGTCTTATGCAAATTCAAATGGCATACGTCCGCGCCGTAATCGCCCGGGCGGCACAACCCGACCTGCGCATTCATGTTTGCACCATCCAGGTAAACCTGGCCACCATGCGAATGGACGATCTCGCAGATTTCGCGGATCGTTGTTTCAAAGACACCGTGAGTGCTTGGATAAGTCACCATTAGCGCAGCGAGATCGCGGGCGTGCTCGTCCGCCTTTGCGCGCAAATCGGCCAAATCGATGTCTCCATCCTTGAGACAGGCAACCGGAAGGACTTTGAAGCCGGCCATGATTGCGCTCGCGGGGTTAGTGCCGTGCGCTGAGGTTGGGATGAGGCAAACATTACGATGCCCTTCGCCACGCGAGGTGTGATATTCGCGGATGGCCAGAAGCCCGGCGTATTCGCCTTGCGCGCCGGCGTTTGGTTGTAAAGAAACGGCGGCGAAACCGGTCATCTCAGCCAGCCACTTCTCAAGCTGGGCGCACATTTCTCGATAGCCGACCGTTTGCTTGTTAGGCGCGAAGGGATGCAGTTTGGAGAATTCCGGCCAGGAAATCGGAAACATTTCGGCCGTCGCGTTCAACTTCATCGTACACGAGCCGAGCGGAATCATGGAGTGACAGAGGGAGAGATCACGCGACTCGAGTTTTCGCATGTATCGCAACATCTCTGTTTCCGTGTGATGCGTGTTGAAAACGGGATGGGTGAGAAAATCAGAATTGCGGATTGCGGATTGCGGAATGCGTAACACAGGCGTCTCGGCTGTCGCAGTAACAGGCGGGACGCCTGTGTTACGGCTGGCGTCGAGCAAAACCGACAGCAATTCGTCAACGTCTCGTTTGGTTGTCGTTTCATCGAGAGAAATGCTGACGGCATTCTCGTGGAGCTTGCGCAGGTTGATTCCAGCGTCGGCTGCGCGCGACACGATTGCTTCCGCACTCTTTCCGCCAAGATCGACCTGAAGCGTGTCGAAGACGTTTTCGTGAACGATCTTAAAACCCAAGTCGGCAAGTGAATCGGCCAATCGCTTCGTCGATTCATGGACGCGTTCGGCGATTGTGCGCAACGCGCGCGGCCCGTGATAAACCGCGTACATCGATGCGATGACGGCAAGAAGAACCTGCGCTGTGCAAATGTTGCTCGTGGCTTTGTCACGCCGAATGTGTTGTTCGCGCGTCTGCAAAGCCAGGCGATAGGCTGGCCGTCCTTCCGCGTCGTGTGAAACACCAACTAGTCGGCCTGGCATATGGCGCTTGTATTGATCGCGCGTGGCAAAATAGGCGGCGTGCGGTCCGCCGAATCCCAGGGGAACACCAAAGCGCTGTGTGTTTCCGACGGCGACGTCGGCGCCGAATTCGCCCGGCGGTTTAAGCAACGTTAACGCCAGAATATCCGCCGCCACCACGACCAAAGCGCCGGCCTCATGGGCTTGCTTAATAAATTCCTTGTAATCGTAAATCGCGCCATCTGTCGCCGGATATTGAACGAGCGCGCCAAAAACAGAATCGTCGAATTTAAATTGCGAGAAATTACCGATGTCGATTTCAATGCCGAGCGGCTTCGCGCGCGTCTGAACAACTTCAATTGTTTGCGGATGACAATTGTTTGCGACGAAAAATTTTTTGCGGCCAGCGGCAACGGTATGGCAAAGCGTCATCGCCTCGGCCGCGGCGGTGGCTTCATCCAGGAGCGAGGCATTCGCGATGTCCAGCGCGGTCAGGTCGGTCACCATGGTTTGGAAATTCAGGAGCGCTTCGAGTCGCCCCTGGGCCAGCTCTGCCTGGTAGGGCGTGTAAGCGGTGTACCAGCCGGGATTTTCGAGAATGTTTCGCTGAATCACTGGCGGAGTGATGCAGTCGTAATACCCGGCGCCGATAAACGATTTAGCGACAATGTTTTTCTTGGCAAGGGTGCGCAACTCAGAGAGTGCGTCCGTTTCCGATTTGGCCTCCGGCAAATCCAGCGGCCGATCTAGTCGGATATTTCTAGGAACGGTGGCATCTATCAACGCGTCAAGATCCCCGAAACCGAGCTCGCGCAGCATCTCGCCGATTTCGTCATCATTCGGACCAATGTGACGTCGCGCGAAGGAATTGAAATCGTAGTTGGTTCTGCGCGATTGCACTGAAGGAGATTACAAAGCGCGAACTACGCTTCAAGTTCTGTAGCGGCGCTCCATGGGCGCCGGAAGAAGTGCGACGGCTAGCCCTTCGCCGACGGCCACGCGCGCCAGAGAGACCGCAGCAGAAAGGTTATTTTGAGTCGTAGGTCTCGACGCCGTGACTTTTCAATTGGGCGCGAAGTTCGGCCAAATGTTCGCGGTTTCGTGTTTCGACAGTGCAGAGAACATTTACCGCGGAGACATCCGAGCTGGCGAACGCGCGATCATGCACGACTTGTTTAATGCTCGCCCCGGTGGAGGCGATTTGGGTGGCAAGATCGGCCAAACCGCCGGGCCGGTCGCTAATGGCCGCGATGAAGCGCCCAAGTCTTCCATCGGAGACAAGACCCCGTTCGATTACGCGACTCAAGACGTTGGGATCGATATTACCGCCGCAGAGGAGTAGGACGCACTTTTTGCCGGCGAATTCTTTCAACTTACCGGAAAGACAGGCGGCCAGCGTAGTAGCGGCCGCGCCTTCAACGACGCCCTTTTCCAATTCCACGATTCGCAAAATCGCGATGGCGATTTGTTCTTCCGTGACGACAACATTTTTGTCGACAAGTGAGCGCGCGACTTGGAAGGCGTTGGTGCCGACCTGTGGGATGGCGAGTCCATCGGCGAGCGTGGGATGAAGCGCGATCCCGGTTGGCTCGCCTGCCGCAAGGGCGGCGGAGAAACTGGCCACGTTCTCGGCTTCGACTGCGACCACCTTAACTTGTGGCCGCAAAGTTTTGGCCGCGAGAGAAACACCGGCGAGTAAACCGCCACCGCCAACCGGGACAATCACAACATCGACATCGGGGATCTGTTCGATAATCTCGAGTCCCATTGTGCCCTGACCGGCAATGATGGCGGGATCATCGTATCCGTCGATATAGGCGAGACTCTCTTTCTTCGCGAGCTCGAGCGCACGGGACTTGGCCTCGCCAAAATCCTTGCCGTAAAGCACGATATTCGCGCCAAGCTTCTGACAATTATTGATCTTGATGAGGGGCGCGAACTTCGGCATGACGACCGTCGCGGGAATACCGAGCAGTTTTCCTTGATAGGCAAGTGCCTGGGCGTGATTGCCCGCGGACGCTGCGACGACACCGCGCTTCTGTTGCTCCGCCGGTAACTGGGCAAGGGCGTTGCGCGCGCCGCGTTCTTTGAAGCTTCCGGTGCGCTGCGAGTTGTCCAGTTTACAAAAAATCTCCATGCCAGTGATCTCGCTCAACGGAATGGATGCTGGACAGGGCGAATAAAACACCGCGCCTTTGATGCGTTCACGCGCCGCTTCGATGTCTTTGAACGTCACCACGCAGATTTCAATATACTGCGAGGAAACCAGTGGCAATGTTTTCGATGTCGGTAGGGGTGCAGCCGGACCACACGCGCTGATTGATGCAGACGGGCCGGCGCTCCGTCCTACCTTGCCTAACGACTCGGCGCAGGGGAGTCGAGTGCCTGCCGAATAGTGGTTGCAAGCTGCTCTGGATCAAACGGCTTTGGCAGAAAGAACATGCCGTGCTCGATCCGATCGCCGGGGTGGAGCGATTCCGCCAAATAACCCGAAACAAAGACGACTTTTGTATGCGGACTGGCTTTGCGAAGCCAATCGGCGAAATAGCGTCCGCTCATCTCCGGCATTACCATGTCGGAGAGCAAGAGATCAATGGTTTTTCCCGCCCGTTGGGTGAATTGACGTTGCGCATCATCGCCATTAGCAGCTTCAATCACTTGGTAGCCGAGGTTTCGCAGAATTCGCACCGAAATGTGCCGCACGCTAATATCGTCTTCCAAAACAAGGATTGTTTCCGTACCGGTCGGCAAGTTTTTTCCGATCGGCTTTTTGTAAGCTGGCGGTGGAGGGGCGGGAACTTTCGGAAGAAAGATCTGCACTGTCGTTCCTCGGTTGACTTCGCTTTCAATGCGAATTTGGCCGCCGCTTTGGCGGACAATTCCGTAACTGGTGGCGAGACCAAGGCCACCGGCTCCTTCATCCTTGGTTGTAAAAAATGGTTCGAAAAGATGGGCCTTCACCTCATCGTTCATGCCGATTCCCGTATCGATCACGCTAATTACGACATAATCGCCGGGGGCAATGTCTTCCAAGCCAGGCAGCGATTGGCGATCTTCGTCCAAGCTGGTGACGGTGGTTGCCAAGGTGAGCCGGCCGCCACCGCGCATGGCGTCTCGGGCGTTCACCGTAAGATTCAGAATAATCTGTGTGAGTTGGCCCGAATCGACCTTAATGTGGGCGCCTTCCTTCTCGCGGTGCAGATGGCAAACGACGGTAATGTTGTCGCCGAGCAGACGGAGAAGCGAACGCTCGAGATTTACGATGAGGGAGTTGACCTCAACGACATGTGGCTCCAGAGCTTGCCTGCGGCTAAACGCGAGCAACTGTCCCGTTAGGTTGGAGGCGCGACCTGCGGCCTTGCGGATCTCCCCTAGGTGGCTCGCGACTGTGCCTTTCATCCCACTTTCAGCCAGGACCAGATCGCTGTAGCCCAGAATGGTCGTGAGAAAATTATTGAAATCGTGCGCCACGCCGCCGGCGAGCTGACCAAACGCTTCCATTTTCTGCGAGCGAGTAAGCTGGTCTTGCAATTGCTTGCGTGCGGTGATGTCCATGAGAGAGCCGACAAAGCGTACCGCCTTGCCGTCCGAATTGCGCACAATCCAGGCGCGTTCGAGCAATTGAAGATAACATCCGTCCGCGCGACGAAAACGATACTCGCCACTCCAATGTTCCGCAGCACTGGAGATAATTTCGTGAATGCTTGCCGCAATGCGTGCCCGGTCCCCGGGGTGAACGCGCTCCTCCCAGAATCCGATTTGGCCCTTGGCGAAGGATTGCTCGTAACCGAGCAAGTTTTCCAAACCCTGGGGCCAGGCGAGTGCGTTGCTTCCTAGATCCCAATCCCGAACTGCATCGTTCGTAGCCCGGGCAGCGATCTGAAGATGATTATAGCTTTCTGCCGAATCACTTTTAAATGAGGGACCAGCTTGCTTTTGATGGATTGTGTCGTGTTCATGTGGCGTCGTTGAGTCATCGCGTTCACCTGGAAGTGCTACGCGGCTGCAAATTGAATCCCCGGTAGCTATTCCCATGCGTCACGACAATCAAAGACGTCGCTAAAAGCAGCTAGTTTTGTGCCTCGATTTTTAGGACAAATCAGAAAGCACTTGCCTTTGCCATTTCCGAAAAAGTATTGCTTAGCCGGAAGTTTATATGGGAGACAACGAGATCGATCCACGGCGGCCTCTCAAAAATCAGAAAGCGCTCGTCACGGGCGCGAATTCCGGGATCGGCGAGGCGTGTGCCCTCGCGCTCGGGACCGCTGGAGCCGCGGTAGCGGTCAACTATGTGTCCCGCCCGGAGGATGCAGAGCAGGTTGTCGAGAAGATTCGCCGGAACGGCAGTGAGGCCGTTGCGCTTAAAGCGGATGTCAGCCGTGAAAACGAAGTGCAAACAATGTTCGCGGAGATGATCGAACACTTCGGCACGATCGACATACTGATTAATAACGCCGGCTTGCAGCGCGATTCCGCTTTTCCCGAGATGACACTTGATCAATGGAATACGGTGATCAATGTCAATCTCACCGGACAATTCCTTTGTGCGCGTGAGGCGGTTCGCGAATTCTTGCGACGAGGAGTTGTCCCATCTGTCTCGGCTTCGGCCGGGAAAATTATTTGCATGAGTTCGGTACACGAAGTTATCCCGTGGGGTGGCCACGTGAATTATGCGACCTCAAAGGGCGGAGTCATGCAGTTGATGAAAAGCATGGCACAGGAGCTGGCGCCAAAGAAAATCCGTGTGAACAGCATTGCCCCCGGTGCGATTAAGACGCCGATTAACCGCGCGGCTTGGGAAACTCCGCAAGCCGAAGCGAAGTTGCTCAACTTGATTCCGCAGGGTCGCGTCGGTGTTCCGGAAGATGTTGCCCGCGCGGCCGTCTGGCTTGTCTCCGACGCGTCCGACTATGTTATTGGAACAACTCTGTTCGTCGACGGAGGAATGACGCTTTATCCCGGGTTCGCCACTGGCGGATAAGATTGAAACTTAGTCGCTCGACATCGGCGGCAATGGTGCGACCGAGGCCAAATTAGCGGTCAGGAGAAGTCTACTGCCTTGAGAATAGAGCGCAGCAAACTTCGAGTTCAGTGCATCATCAAGACTTGAATTCTGAAATCCTTGGGGAACCTGCACAGATGCATTATGTTGCTCCGTTCCTTCGTCGCATCGCTTTTGACCGTCAGCGGCAATGGCCGCGATTCGCCCTTCTTTCTCAACATGGAAGGAAAGTCTGACAAACCTGGCTTCGATACCGAGGAGAGAGACACCGAAAAGGCGCTTATGAGCAAACGGAACAATCCCTTCGACCTCGGTCCATTCCGGGCTGTCGGCTCGGAGGCGACGATTTGAAACCGCAATTTTGAGTTCACCCCGCGCGCCAGTGTTCTCATTAAGAAAAGTGAACCGGTCAGGCACCGCGCTGTGAGGAAGCTCGATAACGAAGTTCGTTTCGCCTTCCTGCAAGAGACAGGTCACAGTGTCGTCATCCATAATCAAAGCCGTCGCGGACGGATCTTGCACAGGTAATTTGGAAACCTGGCCGGTATGACCGTCGGGCGTCACACATTCGATCCGCGCCCCACAATTCATTCGGGCCGAGTTCTTCAGCTGATCGGTCGAAAGGTTATCTTCGTCCGCCAGAGTCGGGTGCAGAACAAAAAGAGTGGTTACAGTCGCCGCTCCGCAGAGACTCATGGGGAAGAACCGATTCATCGTGCCTTTTGAAAGAGCTTAGACCGGGCCAGTTCGATAATTTTTGCGACCACGGAAACGCGGTCGGGCCAAGGGATCTGAAAGGACATTTTCCTTACGAATTATGGATAGTGCAACGAAGAGTCGGAGTCGATTTCACTTGCCTGGAGAGCCCTTTTTCTTGTAAAAAAGTCGGCAGGTAGGACTTAAAAACCACGACATTATTGTTTACTGGTGCTAAAAATTGAGACCACGGCTTTTCGTCTGGCGTGCCTCCATGTCGTTGAGTAAAATCCCCTTGGTACTACAACTGCTAACCTTAACGTGCCTTAACCTGCCTAACCTTGCCACACATCTATGACCCGCATCGCTGTCTTTCGATCAACCGGCCTTTCCCTAAAGCACGCCGGTTTGATTTTTTTGCTTTCGCTCGTTTGCGCTCCGGTTGTGCGATCCCAAGACGCGGTCCGTCCCTCTTTGGCGGGTGAGGCCGCGGCGGAAGCACGCCGGCAAGACATCGAGCGCATACCGTACAATCTTCTGCTTGGTCCGGTCAGGTTTCGCTTCAGCGCTACTATGGGCGTGGAGTACAACGACAACATCAACTTGGCTGAAGTTAACGAGCAAGATGACGTCATCTTCCGGCCGGCGATAAACCTCGATGCAATTTGGCCGGTCACGACGCTTAACACGCTGCGGTTGGATTTGGGTTTGAGTTATGCCATTTATGTCGACCATTCCAATGCCAATACCAATGGCGTACTGATCTCACCCGGTTCGCAAATAGCTTTTGATGTTTTTGTGGGCGACTTCCGGATCAATTTCCACGATCGACCCTCCCTACAACAAGATCCTATCGCTGAGCTGGCCTTGAGCAATGTGGTGGACTACGGCCGGTTCGAGAACACGGCCGGTGTTTCGGTGCTTTGGGATTTAAACAAGGCGGTCCTGACATTAGGATATGATCACTACAACTACGTATCCACTAACTCAGACTTCGATTACTTGAATCGAAACGCCGAGGAGCTGGCCGGCACTCTCGGGGTCAATGTGGCCTCGAACACAACCGTCGGGGTGGAGTCGTATGCGGTCTTCAATTATTACGATCAGCATGTGCTGAACGATTCGACCAGTACTGCGGTCGGGGGATTTGTCGAGACCCAGCTGACCAGTTATTTGAAACTGCGCGCCGCCGCGGGTTACCAATGGATCGATTTCGATCATAATGGGACGGTCGCGGACCCGCACAATCTGTCCGACTATTACGCGAACGTGCTCGTCTCGCATCGGATCAATGCCGCCGTCAGGCAATCCATCAGCGCGGGGCACGAAAGTCAGCTCGGCGTAAACTCAAACTATATTACCTTGAACTATGTTCGTCACACCGTGTCGTGGAACATCATTCGCAACACCTTGCTTTCCACCGAGTTCTTCTACGAGGATGCGGATGATTCCGGCGGTTTCATTAACGAGCATCTTCATCGGTATGGCGGCGCTCTCACGATCGGCTATCAATTGACCCCGCACGTCACTCTGGGCTTGCGCTATCAGTACACGCAGAAAGATTCTGACGTGGCGGGGCGGGACTACAAACAGAACCGCGTCTCGGTCGATGGGACCTACAGTTTCTAAAGACGTGAAGTGGGGATGAGAATCGGGTTTTATGCACTCCTTGCTGTAATTGTTTGCGTTCCAGCTCAAGGATACGCGCAGAGATATAATCCCGCTTACAATCAAGACTCGGCCACCCCGGCCCCTTCCATCGCCAAGCCCGCGGGCGATCTCCCCCCCACCACCAGCACCGTCCTGCGAACTAATTCGATGGCCGCATTGGACGAGAAAAAGAAGCTGGGCCCGAACGATTACGTCAGTTTTCGTGTGGTAGAAGATCGAGACAACGATTCGCAACGCCTCCGCGTAAGCGACAACGGCGAGCTCGAGGTGCCTTACATCGGGCCTGTCCCGGCGGAGGGAAAGACCTGCAAGGAACTTGCCTATAATATTAAGGCCGCCCTCGAGAAGGAATATTACTACCACGCCACCGTTATTTTGGCCTTGGATCGCGTCAGCGAAAAGTCGCGTGGGAAAATTTACGTTTACGGCTCGGTAAAAGCGCAGGGCCCGCAGGAAATTCCGGCGGATGAGACTTACACGGCCAGTAAGGCGGTCATTCGGGCCGGCGGTTTCGGTGATTTCGCTAACAAACGCAAAGTGAAAGTCACCCGAAAAAGCGGCAAGGATTTTACGGTGGATCTCAAGCGCATTATCGAAGAGGGACACACGGAAGAAGATGTAGTCTTGCAACCGGACGATCAAATCTATGTCCCGCAACGTTTGATCAACATGTAGTATGCAACCCGCCGCTGCTGAAAGACCGAGCTCCGCCTCCTGGTCTACGTCATTTATTACGCGGCTACACCGCTACAAATCTTTGCTGCTGCGGCGTTGGTGGATCCCGGTGTTGACGATCTGCCTTGGCCTGTTTGTTGAGGCCTTTCTCGCTTATCAAACACCGCCATCATTTCTCTCCACCAGTAAGATGATGTTGGCCGGGAAATTGAACATCGCGCAGGGAGCCGTTTATAGCGAAGACAGTCAGAATTTTTACGGCACGCAAATTCAGTTGATGCAAAGCACTGAGGTCAAACGCGGCGCGGAAGCGCTTGTCCGGTCCACCCATCCAGAGCTGCCGACCGTGCCCGTGGAAGTCACCGTGGTGCAGAAACCGCGCACCTCAATTTTCGAACTTTCGGCCATCGGCAGCACCCCCGATTACACCCAGGCTTATCTCAATGCCGTCATGCAGAAGTATCTCGACTTCAAGAAGGGGATGCGTGAGGACCAGGGCAAGTTTGTAATTACCGGCATCACCGAGCAGCTGATTGGGACCGAAAAAGATTTACGCACGGCCGAGGACGAAATGCTCGAATTTCAGAAGCAAAACAACATTGGATTCATTACGGAGGAAGGGAACAGCGCGGCCGCTTTCCTCGTGAAGTTGAACCGCGATTATGCCGCATTGAAGACCGAGTACGATCTGCTCAATCTTCTCGATCTTGATCAAAACCTCGACCGCGCCCAAAACAAGATGGAAGGTTTGCCGGCGGGCGAAGGGACCGAGGAAAAAGGGATGCCTTTCTCCGACGTCGGCCCAGAGGCGGATTACTTAAAGGCCAAACAGCAGGTCCAACTCTTAAAAGCCGAACGCGACACGCTGGCCAAAGATCTTCGACCAAAACATCCGAAGATCCTCAAGCTGAACGACGAGATCACGAAAGAGGCCAGACTGATTGAATTGTACCGACAAGACACGCTCGAGAGGCTCGAAACCCGCCGCAAATCTATCGGGAAACAGATGGAAAATCTGCAGTCAAACGTCAAAGAATGGGAGGCAAAGGCCCTCGATCTGAGTCAGCGTCTCGCCCAATTCAATCGCGTTAAGGGCAAGGTCGATCGGCTCAAGACTTTGTATGATCGGCTGACAAACAACCTTAAAGAAATTGATGTATCCCAGGTGGTCGATACCGGGGATCAATCGGTGTCGGTCATGGAAGCGGCCACCACGCCTAACTCCGTTCGCCCTGGGTTGATTAAGAGTTTGTTGCTCGGTCTTGCCTTTGGCGGGCTGGCTGGAATCGGCATTCTCTTCCTGCTTGATCGCATCGACGATCGGATGGCCTCCTTCGGCGAGTTCCAGCATCACTTTTCTGAAAATGTCCTTGGCCAGATTCCGAAGGAGAAGACCAAAGGTAAAGTCAGCCTGCTGCAACCGGAAGACGCTCGGCATATTTTTGCGGAGTCCTACCGGAATGTTCGCTCTTCCCTTTTCTTCATGCCCTACGATGGCCCGCGTCCGAAAACTTTTCTTATTACCAGCGCCGTACCGAACGAAGGGAAGTCCACCATCTCAGCTAATCTCGCGATTACTTTCGCTCTCTCCGGCGCCCGGACTTTGATCATTGATGCCGATCTCCGGCGCGGCGCATTGCGCGAAGCGTTCGGGATCTCATCCAAGATTGGTTTTTCCGAGGTCCTGAAACAGGAAGTGAATTGGCGTGAAGTGGTCGTGCCCACGGCATATCCCAATCTCTTCATTTTGCCTCGCGGCCGAACCTTGTCGCAGCCGAGCGAGCATCTTCTCCGCGATTCAACCGATGCGCTGTTGAAAGAAATCTACCATCAGTACGATTATATTCTGATTGATAGTTCACCAGTGCTCGCGGCCGACGATACCACAAGTCTGGCCCCGAAAATTGACGCGACACTCTTTGTCGTGCGCCTCTCTTATACCTCTGCTCGACTGACGAAAAAGGGACTCGAGCTGCTTTACGGCCGGCAGGTGAACGTTCCCGGCGTAATCCTTAATTTCGTCGATACTTCATTGCCTGAGTATTATTATTATCAATATTCAGAGTATTACACGACGCCCACTTCTCCCACTGATAGCGAGCCGGTCCCTGCTGCTGCCCACCCCGACGACCAGGGCACCTTAGGCCGTCCTGGTTGAGACGATTCTTTCCTGAGTCCATCGAGCTGAACGCGGACTCATACGACCACTGCCGCCGGAGGAAGCGTTTCCCGGTCGCGGAAGAAAGATTCGCGTTGGCACTGTGGTGGCTCGCTGCTCTGTTCAACAAAATGACTGCATGAGCTTCTTTGGGCCGATCTCTCCGCCAATCCTGGACGAAAGCTCGACACCAATAATCCGGCGAGCCTTTCATCGGGCAAGGATTGTCGGGAATTTTGCCCTAGTTCAGGCCGGTGTTCAGGTTATTGGCTTCCTGAGTGGAATTCTTCTGGTCCGCTGGCTTTCGCAGCGTGAATACGCCTACTTCACGATCGCGAACACCATGCAAGGCACGATCAATCTGCTCGCCGATATCGGGATCAGTGTCGGGTTGGTCTCAATCGGCGGACGCGTCTGGCATGATCGGCATCGTTTCGGCGAACTAATAAACGCCGCTCTCGGTGTCCGGCGCAGACTCGGCGCACTGGCAATGGTTGTGGTGACTCCGATCATGTATTCCATGCTTGTAAAAAATGGCGCGCCCACTCTCTACACTGCTGTCTTGATCGTAGCAGTTCTGGCCGGTCTCGTGATCCAACTTTCGATTGGTGTTCTGAGCGTCGTTCCACGGCTTCGTTCAGATATTGGGCGCATCCAGGTCATCGATGTCACGGGAGCGGTAGTGCGGCTGCTGCTTCTCACAGCGTTGCTGTTTATTTCTCTCAGGGCGGGTGTTATCTGGCTGAATGCAGGTGTGGCTGTCGCGATTGCCACGGTCGTTCTCTTGCTTCAATACGCTATGCTTCGCCATTACGCGACGGGGGTGGTCGATCTGAGCGCCCCTGAGAATGCCGAAGATCGACATGAAATAATTCGTTTAACCAGACATTTGGCGGCAAACGCAGTGTTTTATTGTTTGCAGGGGCAAATCACGATCTTTCTTATCAGCTTTTTTGCGCGCCATGTGAACGCAGTTGCCGAAGTGGGCGCGCTCGGCCGGCTGGCCATGATCTTCACTGTCCTAAGCAATCTTTTGGCAAACGTCTTTGTTCCTGCTTTCGCGCGTTGCCAAAGTCGACGCAAACTGGGCTGGCTCTATGCGGCAATTCTTGGCGGGGTTGGAGCGTTTAGTTTGGCGGTTCTCGCCTCCGCCGCGATCTTCCCTGAGCAGTTTCTTTTTGTCCTCGGCAGCAAGTATGCCCACTTGCGTTACGAGCTGCTGCTTATGGTCGGAGGCGCGGTTATTGGATCACTCACCGGAACGTTTTGGGCCCTCAACGCGTCCAAGGCCTGGGTGGCCGGCGCTTGGCTTTACATCCCGTTGACGCTCGCGACACAAATCGCACTTATTCCTTACACTGATTTCACCAGTGTTACCGGCGTTCTCATGTTTAATCTGCTTTCCGCAGTGCCAAATCTTCTGCTTAACGCGGTCCTGAGCTATCGCGGATTCCGCTCTTTTCAGTCGGCGAGTGCATGAGGAAAATTCCCAATTTCGGTTATCATCTAGCCCGTTGGAGGGGAAACGCGCTGCGGCGGTTTTATCGGGCGATGCTGCCGAGCGTTGTTCGCTCCAAGTTGAACCCGCCGCGTACACTCGCGTTCGATGTCTTCGCTTATTCGAGCGAGGAGATGTTACCCGAGCAAATCGCTTCGATTCGCTCCTTCCTCCGCTATGTCGGACGTCCCAAAAGCTTTACGGTTGTTTCGGATGGCTCTCATTCCGATCCCAGCGTCCGTTTACTTGAGCGTGTGGATCCGAGCGTTTTCGTAACGCGAATGAATCAGCCGCCAGCGGGTTTATCGGAACGATTTGAGCGTTATCTCATTCATCATCCAACCGGGAAACAGCTTGCCTTGATCATGTCTTTACCGCGCGATGGCGCCGCACTCTATGTCGATTCTGATGTGCGCTTTTTTCCGGCAGCGGGCGAGCTTTCAGAGCGAGGTCAGACCAGAGACGTGTCTGCATATTATTTGGCCGATTGCCAATTCTCTGGCGATACTCGGCTCTTGCGCCATCCGTCCGAGCAAAAGGAGCCGGTGAACACGGGCGCCTTGTTTTTGTTCAAAAAATTAGACTGGTCCCTGAGCATTGGCCGATTTCTCGAACTCGAAGGGGAACCAAGCTTTTTTACCAACCAGACGATGGCGCATCTCACCATGCACGCCAACGGCGCGCGACACTTTGATCCGGCCAAATATGTGCTTCAGCTGGATGATCAGTTTGTTTTTTCCGACCGGTATGCCAATCGCGGCTTGGCTTTGCGACATTATGTTAATCCTGTTCGCCACAAATTTTGGACAAGCGTGAATCATTAAGCGGAGCTCCAACCGACTTTGGGCTGAATCCGCTCCGCATCCTCATTATCGTGAATCTCCCTTGGGATCCGCGGCTTGGCGCTGTTCGCGTCTGGACGGAATTATCAGAGCAATGGGAAAAGGCAGGACACAGCGTAGAAAAATTTTGTCTGACCGATGCTTTTCCAAAGCCGACGAGCTCGCGCGGACTGTCGGCCTTGCGCCAAGCGTGGTTTTTTCCATATAGAGCGGCACGCTTTGTCCGGCGTTACGGCCATCGCTTTGATGTGATCGATTGCCTCATCGGAACGCTTCCGTTTTCGAAAAGGAAGCTTCGCTTCGACGGGCTGCTGGTCGCGCGCTCGGTTGGATTCTATCGCTCCTACGAGCACTTTGTTCGATTGACGCGAGAGCGATGGCCTGATCAGCCCCGCGGTAAATTTCTCGGCCGCTTCTTCTACAAGTTCACGGACAGGCATCTTTGGAAAAACTCCGGGCGTGCCATTTTGCATTGCGATCTAATCAATTTCCCTAACGAGGAGGAAAAAAACTTCCTTCGAGAAACTCCGACAAGCCACAAGCCGGCGATTGTCCAGCCTTATGGCCTGAACGAGCGCAGCCGCGCAGCATTTGCCAGGTCGGCGCAGTCTGCCGGGGAGCGTCTCAAGAGAAAAGAGATTTGCTTCATTGGAATGTGGAGTCTACGCAAGGGGGCGCGCGACTGGTCCGAGATCATCCGCCACATTCGAGACGAGATTTCAGACGCTCAATTCACGTTTCTTGGAACGATGACCGACGAGTCAGCGGTCCTGAAGGACCTGCATCTCTCACGGGATGATCGAATCCGATGCGTCGCGACCTACGAGCCGGACCAGCTTCCGGCACTCCTTTCGCCCTGCGCGGTGGGACTCTTTCCCAGTTATGTCGAAGGATTCGGTATCGCTGTCCTCGAGCAGCTCGCCTGTGGTATTCCGACGATTGCTTACGATGTCCCCGGTCCACGTCAGATTCTTGACGCAAGTCAGGCGAGGCTTTTGACGCCGCAAGGAGATCGCAAAGCGATGGCAGATCGCGCCGTCGAAATCTTAAGGATGAGTCCGAGCGAATATGCTGGTCTTTCGGCAGATTGCCGCTCAATTGCAGAGCAATTTCGCTGGGAACGAATTGCTGCCGACACGGTGCAGCAGTACCGCGCGGCTCATCCTAAGCGACAGCGCATCGTTTTTACGGAGCCTTTCGGGCTGGCCGAGGCAGTCGGCGGCGCCCGTATTTTGCGATCGCTTCTGCGAGATGCACCAGTTCCAAATCTTTGCGTCTGTACTGCCCCCGCGGCCCCGGAGGCCAAATATTGTGGAGAGATTCATCTCCCAGTGCGTCCTGATTTTGGACGGATTGAACGAACGCGTTTCATGGCGCTTCCCAACGCTCTGGCGCCTTTGTTTCGTCATCGTTTTGTCAAAAAACTGGAAGCGGCCTGCGGCCACGCGCACGCGCAAGCTCTCCACGCTATTGCGCACGGTGGGGTGGATTTTCATCACGCCTATCGGCTGGCGCAAAAATTGCACGTCCCCTTTTTTCTCCAGGTGCATGACGATGTCGTCTATACGTCCGTAGGACGCGCGCCACAGAAAGTCATTTCCGATTGCATGGCGGAAGCCTGGTTGGGTGCCGACGTCCGATTCGTGATTTCGAAGGAATTGGGGCAGGAGTACAACAAACGCTACGGAATCCGGGAATTTGTCGTTGTTACTGATGGACTGGATCGAGTGGCCGCATCGCCGCGTCCGGCTCCGAAGCAGCTGCGCATTTATTTCATGGGACTTTTTCACCTGGTCTATGAACAGAATCTGCAAGTGTTTATCGAAGCATTGGAACTTCTTTCTGCGGGGGTGGATCCGAATGTGGCGAGTTCCATGACATTACGCTGCGGCTCCATCAGACCGGCGCTTCGAAAACAAAGTCACTTGGTGCATGTATTGCCTTTTGGTTCTGAAATCGACGTACAAATGGATTTCCGAAGTGCGGACTGGCTTTATCTTCCGCTGCCATTCAGCGAAGAGCATCGTGCCTTCGGCGCCTACAGTCTCTCTACCAAGATGGTCACTTACCTCGGGAGCGGCGTCCCAATTCTTTATCATGGGCCGGCCGGCACAGCTGCGTACAATCTTCTCTCCAAACATCGGGCCGCTGCGCTGATTACTTCGCTTGATCCGAAGGAAATCGCGCGCACGCTCGTGCAACTACTCAAAGAGGACGTTAGCTCAGAGCTTACCGCCAATGCGCTCAACCTCGCGCGCAGTAATTTTTTGCGCAGAGAGCAGCACGAGAGATTCTGGAACCCGATTATCAATTGTCTCAACCACGCCGATAAGAATGATCTCGCGGTAGCTTGAAGACTTCAGCCACAATTCTTCAGATCGTGCCGAAGGTGCCGGGAGGACTCGATGGCGTCGGCGATTACGCTTTAATCGTTGCCAGTAAACTCCGCCAGATCTACGGACACAAGTCCGTCTTTGCTGCTGCCGAATTTGATTCTAGAACAAGCGCCGATGGTTTCGACGCCGTGTCCCTCAACTCTTTAGAAGGAAAAGAAGCCGGAAGAAAATTTGATAGCGTCATCCTGCATTGCGTGAATTACGGTTATCAGAAGCGTGGCGTCCCTCTTGCGCTATTGGGCGTTTTACGCAAGCTGCGAGGCAAGGCTAGTGGCAGTTTGCTCACAATTTTCCACGAGCTTTATGCCTCCGCGCCCCCATGGCGGAGCGCGTTCTGGTTGCGGCCTTTGCAGATTCACATTTCCCGGTCGATCGCCGAACTTTCCGATGCGTGTATTGTCAGCAGTGAAACGGCCCTGGCGGAACTCAAGCATCTGGCACCAGACGTTAGAATGTCGGTGCATCCAGTTCTCTCGAACTTTGGAGAGCCATCGCTTTCCTTGGATCAATTCGTCCGTCGCGATCCCCATCGCTGGGTCATCTGCGGAGGAACAGCCTTGGTCGAGCGTTCAATTCGCTCGTTTCGTACGATTGCGAACCGAATTCCAGATGTTTTTGCACCTCGCGAACTAATGCTTTTCGGAGGGAGCGATAATCCGACGACGCGCGAGATGATGGCTGAGCTGAGAAACCTGCGGTGTGATTATCATCCGCAGATTGAAGCCAGAGAGGCATCGCGCATTCTCGCCACTTGTTCCTTCGCGTGGGTCGATTATTTCCATCGGGCTGATGTGCCGACCGCCGCCATTCTTAAGTCCACGAGTTTCGCGGCTGCTTGCGCGCACGGCGTCATCCCGGTTTTGCCTCATCGAGGTTCTACCATTTCTCTGCAAGGCGATGAGCTTCCGGGCCCATATTTCGTCGGTGGCGTGCGTTCGGAATTGCCGGAAAATCCAGCGAAAATCGCCGCGGAAATTTATGCGTGGTACGAGCGCAACGTCTCCTCCGACCATCTGGTTGAAGGAATTGCGCGCGCGCTCAACCTTGTGGCAGATGCAATTATCCGGCAGTAGTCACCGTTGAGAGATCCGCCGATAGAACTGGTCGCGGTCATCAATTCGTTCAATCGAAGAGAGCTCTTGGAACGCGCCATCATCTCGCTGATGCCGGCTCTGAGAAGAGCCACCTTCGGCTCGGCTACTATTGTTTTTGAAGCGGGATCCAACGACGGCAGCAAAGAATTTCTCAAAACCTGGTGCGAGGAAAACCAAGGCGATAACCTTATCGTTATCACGTCTGCTGGCGGCCGTTCATCATTCAGCGAAGGAGTGAATATGGCATGCGCCGCAGCCCTCGCGAGATTTCCTGAATGCCAATGGCTGTTTCTTTATGAAACTGACAATTGGCTGGCGAGCGTTCACCCGATCTGCCAGGCGATTTCGCTCCTCAAAGCCAGGCCCGAACTTGCGGCCGCCGGGTTCACCGTGAAGCGACATAGTGGGATTTTTTGCGGATACGGGATGCGTTTTCCCAGTTCTATTTCCCTCGCGTTAGGACTAAATCTTTCAACGTTATGGAACCTCGACGGTCCCAACGAGTCCGCCTGGCAGGTTACCGACGGCATTCGTTGGCGAACATGCGATGCCGTGTTCACCAGTCCGCTCCTTATTCGACGAGAGGCTTGGGAACGGACAGGCGGATTCGATGCAAAAAGTTTCCCATTTTCCGATAGCGATCTCGATTGGGCGTGGCGCTGCGCCAAATTGGGATGGAAAATGGCCGTGATCGCGTCGGAAGACATCGTGCATGATAATCTCGAACAATCCTCCGCATGGTCTGCGAATCGGGTGATTGATTTTCACCGAAGTCGTCTTCGCCTTTTAAGGCGCCACCGCGAGAACCGAGCCTATTTACTCAAGCCGGTGCTCTTCCTTCGCCACTTTGTAGAAACGATTGTGCTCGCGTGCAAGGCGCGATTCGACACCACGGCGCGAGAAAAGCTGGCGAAACGACGGCAAATGCTGCGAACCGTCTGGAGCGATTATTCCTCGTAATCCATTGGTCCGTAAGCGTAATCGAGAGTGAAAATTGCATTTTGAAAATCTTGCTGTCATCACACGGTTTCGCTCCGAGCATAGGTGGGATCGAAACCGTGAGCGGACTGCTCGCTGACGAGTTTTCCCGATTAGGCCACGTCGTTACGGTCATAACTCAAACCGGGGCGGAGGATGGCGAGAAATTTCCATTTCCCGTAATTCGTCAGCCATCGATCCGAAAATTATTTAGCTTGGCGAAGTGGTGCGATGTTTTCTGGCATAACAATCTGAGTCTGCGGACCCTATGGCCCGCCCTTTGCCTGCGAAAACCCGTCGTCATCACCCATCAGGGATCTTACTGCAGACATCCCGCTGGAATCGACCTCATGCTGAGACTCAAGCACGCAGTCGTAAATCGGACGACGAGCGTTGCGATCAGCCAATTTACTGCATCTTGCTTTAAAGTTCGTTCGATTATTATTCCTAATCCCTACGACGCGCGTCTATTTAGGATTCTTTCGCCAGCAACGGAGCGAACGGGTGACTTAATATTCCTTGGGCGTCTCGTCTCGGAGAAGGGATTAGACATCCTGCTCGAATCATTAGGGCGGCTTCGATCGACTGGACTTCGGCCACGGTTAACGGTCGTTGGTTCTGGGCCGGAATCGACCGCGATGCAGAAGCTGGGAGAGAGTCTCGGAATTCACGATCAAGTCAGCTTTACCGGCCCGAAACGCAGCACGGAACTCGCAAAAATTCTCAACGACCATCAAATTCTCGTTGTTCCCTCGCGCTATGACGAACCGTTTGGTGTGGTGGCCCTGGAGGGTATCGCATGCGGCTGCGCGGTGGTGGGTTCTAGCGGCGGGGGACTTGCAGAGACTATTGGTTCGTGCGGGGTCACTTTTTCCAACGGGAACGCGGAGGCACTGGCAAAGGCTCTCCAAAAGTTATTGACTCAGCCTAACGAATACGCGGGATTTGCCGCCCACGCTCCAGAGCATCTAGCCCAGTTTCACCCAGGGATGATTGCCAATCGTTATCTTGATCTGTTTCGTTCAAAACTTCAGTGATCCTCATTTCGCACCCCACCGCTAACCAAAACGTTCGGCAAGCCGCTCTCGCACTTGCCGAAGCTGGGTTGCTGGAGGAATTCTGGACGTGCGTGAATTGGAAAGAAGACGGCTTTCTGGACAGATATCTGCCTTTTCCCGCGCGTGTGCGAAAGGAACTGCGGCGACGTTCTTTTCCTCGGGAACTCAAACCTTTTATCCGGACTTTTTCATGGCGCGAGTGGGGACGCCTGCTGTCGGGACAACTTGGCTTCAGCTGGACAACAAGGAATGAGGCTGGCCTCTTTAGTATGGATGCCGTTTACTTCTCGCTGGACCGACGCATCGCGCGGCACTTGCCGTCCCAAAGAAGAATCAAAGCGGTTTACGCGTACGACAACGGGGCGTTGGAATCATTTCGTGTCGCGAAGCGCCATGGGCTGAAGTGCATTTACGAACATCCGATTGTCTACTGGAGAAAGGTTCGTGAGTATCAGCGTGAAGAGGCCGGGTTGCATCCGGAGTGGGCGTCTACGCTTGGCGCGCTGAGCGACAGCGAGGAAAAGCTGGCACGCAAGGACGAGGAACTCGCATTAGCAGATGTTGTCATCGCGCCTAGCGCATTTTCAAGGGACAGCCTTGCGCATGCGCCACATCTAAAGGCCGCCGTGCAGGTGATCGCTTACGGGGCTCCGCCTATCAATCGCCGTGCTAAGCCGGTCCAAGGTGGCGGCAAATTGCGTGTCCTGTACGTGGGCGCGCTGAGCCAGGCGAAGGGTCTCGGTTATCTTCTGCAGGCTGCGGAGGGTTTGGCGCAGCAAATTGAACTCACTTTAATCGGACACCGAGTAAGCTCTGCGATTCCGGAACAACGAATGCTGGACCGGTATCGCTGGATTCCATCGCTTCCTCATGGCGAACTTTTGGAGGAAATGTCACGTCACGACGTGCTTGTTCTTCCATCCCTGCACGAGGGATTCGGCCTCGTTATTCCAGAGGGGATGGCTCAAGGATTGGTCGTGATCACGACGCCTCACACCGCTGGTCCAGACCTGATCGCTGAAGGAATCGATGGGTTTATCGTGCCAATTCGGTCAGCTGAAGCGATCGAAGAGAAGCTGGAACGCCTGATAATGGACAGAAACCTGCTTACGGAGATGAAATTGGCCGCACGACGTAAAGCTGAAACGTTTTCCTGGGAGACCTATCGCCACCAACTCGGCTCGATGGCGCGCGCCTTAATTCAATGAATCAAAATCGGCCCCAAATGCCACCTCTCGCCAAGCCTGTAAATACGCGTCCCGATCGCGTTCCTGAGCCCAAGCCTGGCCATGAAAAAACTGTGCGCAATATACGGAGGCTGATCTGGCTTTATTTCGTGCTTTTGATCATCGAGGGCTCTTTGCGCAAGTGGGTTGTCCCGCAGTATTCAAATCCACTTCTGATTATTCGCGATCCCGTTGTGATCTTGATCTACCTCCTGGCCTTGCGTGGGCGCGTCTTTTCATGGAACGCCTACGTCATTTCTCTCGCCATCATCGCTATTCTGTCTGTTGGGCTGAGCATTTTTGTCCTTTATGACTACATCCCGATGACCACAATTCTTGAAGTGACCCTCTATGGGTTTCGCTCAGATTTTCTCCATCTGCCGCTCATCTTTGTCATGGCGAATGTGCTGGATGAGGAGGAGATCAGAAAGATTGGATGGTGGATTCTGATAGGCATGATTCCAATGAGTCTGATCATGGGCGCGCAGTTCCAAGCCTCTCCGGAATCCTTCATCAATCGCGCCGCGGGTTTGGGTGAAGGCCAACAAATCCAGGCAGGTGGCGGCAAGATTCGTCCAGCTGGAACTTT
>Ga0207130_1047_pt1 | contig 42302 bp, 34 predicted proteins | sample Alteio_BWMinHeat_16_FD_153545 | JGI IMG/M metagenome (GOLD analysis project Ga0207130, IMG submission 153545) | Enriched cells from forest soil in Barre Woods Harvard Forest LTER site, Petersham, Massachusetts, United States -... | ecosystem: Environmental > Terrestrial > Soil > Temperate forest >... | reverse complement strand
CAGTGCGGCATCCACTGGTAACGATCAAAATTATTGAAGACATCACGCCGGCCCTGCTGCAGCGCTTGCAGGAGGGAACGATTGACATCGCAGTCGTAGCGCTACCGGTTGCCGGAAGTGAACTCGCCATCGTGGAGCTGTTCGAGGAGAAGTTCTACGCAGCCCTTCCAAAGAGACATCGCCTTGCCTCACGCGCTTCCATCAGTCTGGCGGAGCTTAACCGCGAACCGTTTCTGCTGTTAAAGGAGGGCCACTGCTTTCGCGACAGCCTGATCGCAGCCTGTCAAAAGTTGAGGATGTCGCCGAGTATAGTGTTCGAAAGTGGCCAGTTTGCCTCGATACTGGCGATGGTCTCGGCCGGAATGGGCGTATCGGCGGTACCAGCCATGGCCGTGCAGCCGCAACCGGGATGCAAATTCATTCCGATCTCAGGCAAGCACAGCACGCGCACAGTTGGCATTGTAATCTCGCGCCACCACTACCAGAGTAGCGCACAGCGTCTCCTGATGAAGCATATGCGGGAAGCCTGCGCCGAACCTGGGCGCGCTGTCTGACCTTGGGTCCAGTGCAAAGCACAGGCCAGTCGAGGCCGCGTTGATTCTTCGAGACTTACAGTCTTCCGCAGTTACGGACGAGCGTGGCCGCGCTGACACAGTGTGGGTCCAGTGAAATATTGGAAGACGAGTGTTCGCTAGGGTGGAGTTCGTAAGTCATTCATAATCAATGGGAGATAAGAATGACGCGAGCCCCTTACAAAATGGGTCTAGAACAAGGGTTATGTTAACTTCGCGGTAAACTTCGGCACAAGGCCCCAATCGGCCAAAGTGTTGTTTGAATTTTCAAAGAGCCAACGGCCCAGCATTCTGGAATGGGGCTTGGGCGGCGCTTTATGCTCACCCGCTCCTCAATGATGCCTTGCAATCGTCCACAAGTGAAGAGTTTGATATCAAATTGATACCGCTTTCCGTGAACAGGCTGAGTTAGCCCAGCAGTTCCGTTCTGCCGAAAGCCAGCCGCAGCGAAGCGAAGAGTTCAAAAAGGTTCTGCTGATTGCGCATCCATTGGGAATAGAATCAATACTCCCTTTCTTATGAACAAGCTGAGGGTCTCCACATACGACGAATTGCTCGGCTCCTTCGGCTCCGGGAGGAAGCATCTGCTTCTAGGCAATGGATTCAGTATTGCCTGCGACAAACGGTTCGCGTACCCAAGTCTTTTCAACTTTGCATGCAGTCACGGTCTCTCGACCCGAGCGCAGAAAATATTTGACCGTCTTGGGACCAACAACTTTGAAGGGGTTCTCAGGTTGTTAGAGGACTCTTTGTGGATTGTGCAACATTATGGAGTAACGGACAACGCGATTATTTCCGCGATGGAAGATGATTTGCAAGTGGTGAAGCAATCGCTGGTTGATGCAATTGCGGAAACACATCTGGAGCACACGAATGAGGTAGAAGAAAGCCGAAAACAAAACTGCGTTAAATTCTTAATGCCTTTTCACAACGTGTTTACTACCAACTACGATTTATTGCTCTATTGGGTTGCCATGCAAGGGCGAATAGAGCTGCAAGAACAAGATGGATTCAGGCCATCTTTGGAAGACCCTGACGCGGAATATCTGGTTTTCAGAGAACACGTTGGTGGCAACAGAGGGATGTTCTTTTTACACGGAGCGCTTCATTTATATGCCACAGAAGGCGAGATCAGGAAGCATTCTTGGATTCGCAGCCAGAAAAGATTAACTGTTCTTATTCGAGAAGGACTTTCTGGAGGCCAATATCCATTGTTTGTTGCAGAAGGACTCCCTGAGCGAAAGCGGCAACAGATTCAGCAAAACGGTTATCTTTCTTATTGCCTGGGCAAGCTCGAACGAATTGAGAAAACGCTTTTTGTGTACGGATTGTCACTAAGTGACAATGATCGGCACCTTGCGCACACTATAGCCGACAACGATAAAATTGAGCACCTTTGTATTGGACTATACGGTGAACCCGACTCAACAGTAAATCAGGCGATCCGGCAGGCAGCGGACACAATTGTCAGGCGTCGTAAGGAGTGGCAAAGCCGCTTCAGAAATTATAAGGACTTATCAATAGACTACTTCGATTCCGCCACTGCTCGTGTCTGGGATTAATACGCCAGAATATTTATTCGTCAGGAAGTAGTTTGTGGATGTTTGATATAAATGATCCTGGTATTTCAAACTCTCTGTCTTTGAAAATGCCTTCAAGAGCTCGCACCTTAAACAGCGTGTGGTTAATTTGTTCTTGAATGTGGCCGTCTATTTCACTGTATTTGACAATGCCAACAATCAAGCATTTCGTTTCTTGAACAATACATTCCACTCCTACCAAATTTTTCAATGTGTTTGTATGAGTAATTAGCGTGAGGGTAGAAATAGGTGCTTCAAAGGAATAGTTGCACTCTACTGGACCGTCGGCATTCCTTGCCAGCAACTTTATCGTGGCTATGTTTTGGTTAATCGCTACTACTTCGAAGCGGCCAACGTGCGGCGTAGCAATCACTTTGTCTCCAATTTGGATTTCGCCTTTCATGTAGATTCCTCATAGATTGAAGTTTGTGAGAATCGGTCTCCTATTTGCTATTCGGGAAGTTGTGCGCCCACCGTGTTACCACAAGCAACCTCCATATCGCGGAACCTAGGTGATTCCAGATTCTTCATCCCTTCTTCGTCAAAAAAGATCCTGTGATCGCCTCTGGGATTTGGTTCACCATTTCTGAACCGCCCCGGTTGGCAGCGATAACCCCGAGTGTGTGCTCTAATCATTTTCGACGACATGTATGCAATATGGACCGGCGTGCTTGGCGAGTTGTGAGAAAAGAAAGGAATCGCCAATACCATTTCTGGGTGAAGCTCAAGTTTTCCAACATATCCGTAAACGTCTTGATTACCCTTGTCGCTACTTGGATACTTGCCCTTGACTTGCACGGGTCGAATCAATAGTTCGCCCGTCAAAATTCTCTTAGTAATGATGAAGTCAAAACCCTGATCTCTATGGGGAAAATACACATTCCAGCCCGCGTCGGCCAGCCTACCAGCGACGAATAACTCAGCAAAATAGTCCGATACTTTCACTTTGTACCTCCTTTTTGAGAAGTTTAACCACATCATTTTCGTCTCACAACGAATTTGTTCCCACACGTGCTTGACGCGCGAGTGGGGCACCCCTCTAGAAATCGGATCATGTGGCGGCGGTCCCACACTTTTCACGCGCCACCTACTTCCGTGGCTATGGATATGGATGCCGAGCCCTTCTTTTGGGAGCGGCTTACAAGTATTTTCTGCAGTTCGCACGCAACTGTCCCTAGTACGGTATCCTGCGACTTAAGTTGCCACCTTCTGAGTATCAGAATTTGCTGAGCAATAGAAACTTCATCCCAATCAATATCCGAGCACTCGTGCAATGATTCAACCGTGACAGCCATGACTCCGTGTGTTGTTCTATTCGCCATACTCTCACTCACGCAATTCCTCCTGCATCGTCACATCGTTCCTCACAGCGTCGCCACGTCCTCCGCCATGCGCCCCACCTTTTCGAGCATCGGAGCAACCACCTTTTGCAATGCTTTAATTTCCTTCATGCAGTTCAATAGGCGTGCAGCGTCCATTTGCTGATTCTCCGGAGGCGCTCGCCGGCCTCTTCTTTTACATTGACTAAAGCCGGATACGGTAATACTTTCTAATTCATGGTAAAACAACTAAGGCGCACGTTAAATAAGTACGTCCGCGAGCAGGATTTTGTGATGGCGCTTCGCTGGCTGGATGCTCGCGAGGCTCATAAGGGGCGCTCCTACCTCGGTGAAGAGATAGCAGCTCCGGTAACCGCTTGGCTTAATGGGGAAGAGAGGCCGGGGTATCACTCTTATAGAGCACCCGACAAGTGGACTACACAATCAGCAGCCCGAATACTCAAACTGATAAATGATCTCGTTGCTTTACTCAAGATGGTTGAATCAGTAGAACGTGACCATGATTGGTGGACATCCAAAGGGATTGTCGGTCCTGAAGGCTTTTGGGAACTCATGGAAGAAGTAGTTAATACGGCATTCGAGAGATACCCGACAATTCCGTATTTTTTTCCCATGCGCGGAAGGAATTGGATTATCCAAAATAGGTTTTATTGCGTTGGCCGCAAAAAGCAACGGAAACTACCGTGGGAGGAACACGTCGCCGCGTACAGCGTTATTGAGTTGGCGAGGTTAGGTCTCCTGAATCGGATTAGTCAATGCGCCTGCAGCAAGTGGTTCTTTGGCAGGTTCCAACATCAACGTAGTTGCTCCGCTACGTGCCGTCAAAAGCTTTACCAGAAAACAGAAACGTACAAGAGTAGCCGACGCGAATACATGCGGAACTACTACCGGCTGCAAAAATCAGGGAACGTGAAATAGATGAACAGCGGGATTTTCTCGCTAGGTACCCCACTCGCGCGACAAGCGCGTGTGGGATTATTTTCCCTTTTTCACCCAGTCGGGCGGGAAGATTGCATTTACTATAACAGGTCCCTTTTCATGGGTAAGCATAGTCCCGGAAGCTGCTCCAGCGCCATTGTTCCGGACTGCTTACTATGGCATTTTAGGAATTACTGTGGCCGAAAGCTGTACTCAGTACTCAACCAGTTGCATCGGCATACTATTTTCTAAACTGGTGTAAAAGCAGAAGACCAAGAACCAATTTGTCATCCCGAGCGGAGCCGCGCTTCGCTCGGGATGACAAAGTTTATGCTAGACCAATTTTGGGAATGGTTTGGCCTTTTCTGACGATACAACTATATGGCTGCGGTTAGCCTTTTTCTCGGTTCTTCCGAATGCCTTATTCTTACCAAAACCTCTTACCGATCCGCCGGGAAATGCGCTGGTCCTCGCTTCACGCGAATGATGCGGTACACATCCACTGCAGCGGTGAGCACGCCGATCGCAACGACCACGGGGAAGCTCCGCGATGCCCACAGGTTGATCGCGGCGGCAATTTGTATTGTTCTTTCATGTGGAACATTTCGCACGCTTATTTCCGCCACAATATTTGCCTTGCACAACCACGCGCATAGGGCCCAGCCAATGCAGTCACTCACCAGCCGCATGCTGGCCCGGAACCTTGTCCAGTAAGGGCGAAACAGATTGATGCCAGAGGCGATCGCACCGGCCGCGGTCAATAGCAGAATGCTCCAAAAAAAATAGTGCCACGCCGGGGTAAGTACGATTCGGACCTCGGGCCGATCAACCATCACCGGGGATGACATGAATCCGATCCACCAGGCGCAGACCGCAATGAGGCCTACGATTTCGGCGATGGAAGAAGAGCGTTTGATCCGGTTGGGATCCACGACAGGTGGCAGCTTGCGCGGATCCCACTTTTCCAGAAAGCCGGACTTGACATGATATTTTTCTATAAGCGCGAAGGCCACCGTGACGAATGCGAAGGTATTGACAGCCATCGGCCAAAAAGCGCGTAACGTGCCGCCGATCAACGTCCCGGCATTGTCAGGACGGTAGGAAGGCGCGAAGCTGTCGATGCAGATCCAGACGAACAGCCAAGGCACAAAGTAAAACAACCATGCCATTTTCAGCACCAGCCAGTAGATGGGCAACAGCAGCGGCCCAATCAAATGCCGCTGAGGCAGATAGCGGTTGGCGACCACGATCGGACTGCCCAGCTGCTTGAGGATGGCTTCCACTTCTGATTCATTCAGCTTGCGGCCAAGCTCCGCTTCTTTCTCCTCCATTTGGGAGCTGATGTCTTCCGAAAGTTCGGCAACGATGTCCTGTTTCTGTGCTTTGGGTAGCCAGAATCCGACGGCTTGTAAGTAACGATCGATAAGTTCCATGACTTCTCCTTTATGAATTACGCATACCTAAATCCTGCTGTGGGAACCCTTTTGTGAAACCATCTAGATGGCCTGCGCAACAACGGGAATGCGCCGAATCGCCGCAATGACCGTCCAGCTCAACACAAGCGTGCCGAAAAACACAATCGATCCTTTTGCTGCTGCAGGCAGATGTGCCTGCAAAAATGCATATTGCAACCAGCTCACGAATACGTAATGGATCAAATACATTCCGTAAGCGTTGGCTGACAGGCTGTCGAATATTCTGCTTGGCTTTACAACAAAACGCAGGAAGAGAGCGAGAAAAGCGAATGAAGTTGCAGCGCAACAGGCTACGAATGCGAAATCTGAGAGCACCTCCCAGAATCGTGGCGCACGATGCGCCGTGAGAGTCGCAACGAAAAGAACACCTGTGGTTATAAAAGTTAGAAGCGATGCAGGAATCCAGCGAAACCAGCGTCGCGCCAGAGTTCCGTCCGGCGCCAGCAAGCCGCGCTCAATTCCGCAAGCGCCGACACTGATGCCCGCAAGAAAATAAACTGCATAGTGAAGCAGGCGGCTGGTCTGAAAGAAGAACGGCCCGAAGCCGGTCCATGCGAAAGCGTTGAAGATGAGTTCCATGGGGATGTATGCGATCGCCGATGCAATGACCAAGTATCCAAAGAAAGTGAACGGACGGCGCGATGCGCTCGATGAAAAGCTGCTAAGCACCTCGCCCCATTTAGGCATCGTCGCGAACAATAGAGCGGCAATGCAGTCGAACGCGAGCAAGACCCAAATAAACCATTCCGGACCAACTGGCCAGCTGCCCAGCGAACGCCATTGCTGCCAAAAACCAGAAATACCCGTGGCCCCTGTTTGAAGATAAGTTGGGTAGTAGGCCAGAGGCGCCAGTAATGCTGCCGCTACTACAAACGGAATGCCAAGCCTCCTGGCACGGTCACCCAAGAACCCCCCGCTCCCTTTGCGTTGTAGGCTCTGCCAAACGAATAGCCCGGAGAGGAAGAACATCAGCGCCATGAAAAAGATGTCGTTAAACGAGACCAACAGGCTGAAGGGACTCCAGCGTTGAATATCGACTACAGGGAAAGCTCCCCACAATCGAGGCTGGGCAAGCAAGGATTTCGGTGGTGCAGGAGCAAAAGGGTGATAGGCGAGGACAGCGTGATGTGCCAATACCAGCACGGTGATGAAAGCACGCAAATAACCGATCGCGAGGTTGCGTCTGGCAGTCTTTTCCGCGCTTGGCTCCAACACTTTAATTTGTGCAGGTGGAGCGTATGGCAATGTTGTTGTGCTGAGTCCCATAAAATTATTTCTCCCGTAAAATTTGTTCTAGAGACGTGTTAATGTTTCGCCACTCTTCGAGCAACTGCTTGAGAATTCGCTTGCCGTCCGGTGACAGCCGATAAAAGCGTTTATTGCGTTTGTCTTCCTCACGCCATTGACTGACAAGCAGGCCTTGACTTTCCAGCCGCCTGAGCAAGGGATAGAGTGTGCTCTCATCAATAGCCAGGCCATCATCGGCCAGTGCTTTGCGCAGCGTATATCCGTAGCGTTCTGTCTTTAGCTGTGCCAGCACGGCTATAACCAGGCACCCACGCCGCAGCTCAAGTCGAAGGTTTTCATAGAGGTCTGTGTTGTGATCGTCATCGCGACTGTTTGTCATATGGTATGTGGAACACACTGTATGATACACAGTACTACTTGTCAAGTATTTATTTACCTCACAGGTCGGGCAGGGACAGCCTTACGTCTTTCGGTCGGTTACTGAATTATGACGAGTGGTGTGCGCGCCTATATGTCATAGTTGCGGATGACTTCGGGGCGGTCTGAAGCTTCAATTAATCTATTGAAAAGAAAGGATCTGGGTGCGCCATCCTGTCTGGAAGCTGGCACCAAAGTGGTATCAAACTATTGATTCCTCATAAATCATAGGTCATCATGGGCTTGGAAAGCCTGCGCCGGCGTGCCGTGCGTGTATCTAGCATCCAGAATGCGAGGCTGGGGCCTCTTATGGATCTTTGAAAATTCGGTGAGCTGTTCTCGAAACTTGAAACTGGAAACTGTATTTATCAAGTTTACCGCGAAGTAACATTAACCCTTGTTCCAAACCCACGTTCCATGCATGGCAGCCATTTCTGGCTCCCATTGATTATCAATGATTTACGGACGTTGCCCCCAAGCATGCATGGGGGGTGGTCTCACATTGGGTATGCCCCAAAAAGCTCATTTTCATTTTGCCCAATTTGGGTCGTAGATAACTTACAGATTACCCCCCAAGCCGGCAAGGGGGGCCACCCGATCCGCGAGAATCCGCGTAATCCGCGGTGGGCTTTTTCTGAGAACTGAGAACTACTTTCCGGTACGCATGAGGGCGTAGTAACTTACAAACGCCACGGCAAATCCTACGAACCAGGAGTAGTCATAGAGAAATCTCACCGATGGAATTACCAGTCCCATGAGCGCGACGGCTGAGCCGATCACCAATGCCGCAATGGCCCGCCAGTTGAAGCCGCTGGAATATTCGTATTCTCCACCGCGCAGATACAGGTCATTCACCACGAGACGCTTGCGCCGGACCATGTAGTAGTCGCAGATCATGATTCCCGCCACCGGGCCCAGCACAGCGGCGTATCCGCCCAGCCAGCCAAAGATAAATGTTTTGTGATTGGCCAGCAGCTTCCACGGCATCATGGCAACGCCGATGAAGCAAGTGATGACGCCGCCGGTTTTGAATGAGATTTTGCGCGGCCAAAGGTTGGAAAAATCATTGGCAGGGGAGACCACGTTGGCGCCGATATTGACGTTGAGAGTCGCGAGCAGAATGGCCAGTAACGAAATCACGACCGCGACCGGAGAGTGGAAGCGGCTGAGGAGTTGAACCGGGTCCCAGATGGCCGTGCCGTAGATCACGACCGTCGCCGAAGTGACTGCTACACCGATGAACGAGTAGAGCGTCATGGTGAGCGGCAGTGCAACGGCTTGTCCGATAGCTTGTCCGCGTTCGTCTTTGGCAAACCGTGTGAAGTCCGGGATGTTGAGAGAGACGGTTGACCAGAAGCCGACCGTCCCGTTGAGCGCGGGGATGAGGAATTTCAGAAAATCGCCGGTGCTGCGAAACTGCGATGGTGCCGCGAGCATTGGGCCAAAACCGCCGGCGACGAAATAAGCCCATCCCAACAGGAGCAGGCCGACCGCCAGCAAGATCGGCGCGCTGAGCCCTTGCAGAAAGCGTATGTACTCGATGCCTCTGAGGATTACGATCACGTTGATCGCCCAGAAGATGGTGAAGCAGATGGCGGTCCCATGCGAGTTATTCCGCCACGCCGGCCAGACGGTTCCGAGAAGCGTATTGATGGCCTCGCCGCCGATCCAGCTTTGAATGCCAAACCATCCGCAGGCGACCAGCGCCCGCAGCACCGCCGCGAAGTTTGCACCCAGCACCCCGAAGGATGCTCGAGCCAGTACCGGAAAGGGAACGCCGTAACGGGCGCCGGGATGCGAATTCAGAAGCATGGGAGCCAGGACGATGGTGTTGCCGAGAAAAACCGTCAACACTGCCTGCTTCCAGTTCATCCCGCCCTGAATCAGGCTGGCCGCGAGCATGTACGTCAGAATATTGACGGACATCGAGACCCAGAGCGCGGCGTAATTGTAGGTAGTCCAGGTGCGCTTTTCAGGGCCCGCGGGGGCAAGGTCGTGGTTATAAAGCGGGCTGGATTCGATGGACCTTCCTGTTGTAGCAGAGGACGTGGCGCTCATCGCGTCAGCGGGCCTTTCCCGCGCCGACTGCGGCCGGAGCCATTGCCATGAGGGCTTCATCCATCGCGCGAATGGCTTCGTCAACATCGCTCTTTCCAATATTCAAAGGTGGAGACATGCGGATCACATTTCCGTACAGGCCACCTTTGCCGATCAGCAGTCCGCGCTTACGGCACTCTTCCAGGAACTGGTTGGTTTCCTGCGGAGCGGGTTCTTTGGAGGTGCGATCTTTGACGAACTCGATGGCCTGCATCAAGCCCATGCCACGGACATCGCCGATAAGCTCATGCTTTTGCTTCAGGTCTTCAAGGCCCTGGCGGAAGTAATCGCCAACCGTAGCCGCATTATCCATCAGCCGGTCTTCTTCGATCAGTTCGATGGTGGCCTTGGCAGCGACGGAGGTAACGGGATTGCCGCCAAACGTCGAGATTTGCAGGCCCTTGAAGCTGGCCGCGATCTCCGGACGTGTAAATGTTCCTCCTACCGGCACTCCGTTGGCCAGCCCTTTGGCGGCAGTGATGATATCGGGCGTGACCTCCCACTGTTCGATTCCAAACCAGCGTTTGCCGGTGCGGCCCCAGCCGGTCTGTACTTCGTCGGAGATAAAGAGACCGCCGTAGTCCTTCACAATTTTGAAGACAATCTTGAAGTACTCTTTCGGCGGAGTGACAAAGCCGCCGACGCCCTGGATCGGCTCGGCGATGAAGGCGGCGATTTGTCCGGAGGTCGTGGTCTGGATGACGGCTTCGAGATCTTTGGCGCATGCCACCTCGCAGCTCGGATAGGTTTTGCCGAGAGGACAGCGATAGCAATACGCATTCAAAGCATGCACAACGCCGGGCGCGGGCACGGGCAGTGATTTGCGCCACGTGTTGTGAGCGGTAAGACCTTGAGCGAGCTGCGAACGTCCGCTGTATCCGTGGCGCAGTGCAACCACTTCGTAACGACCCGTATACATGCGGGCGAGCTGGATTGCGGTCTCGTTGGCTTCGGTTCCGCTGTTGGTGAAGTAGCTCTGGCTGATCTCTCCCGGCGTGATCTGAGCAATCTTTTCCGCCAGGGCGACCACCGTCTCGTTGGGAAACACTGTGGATGCATGTTGAAGCTTATCAACCTGCTCTTTGATCTTGGATGTGATGCGGGGATTGGCGTGTCCGACGGAGATGGTGACGATGCCACCGAAGAAGTCGAGATACTTCTTGCCGTCGGCATCCCACAAGTACTGCATGCTGGCATGGTCTGTGACCAGAGGCTCAGAGTAATAAGTAAAGATGGAGGGGAACAGGTACTGCTTGTGCTTTTTGATGATCTCTTCTTTTGTCATAAAAAAATCCTTAGAATTAGCGGGCGCCGGTTGCCTTTCCAGCTTGCGCGATAAGCGTCTGATAGCTGTCGGGGCGCCGGTCGCGGAAGAACTGCCACGTGTTGCGCACCTCTGCGATCATATCGAGGTCGAGATCGGCCACGACGACTTCGTCTTTGTCACGGCTGGCTTGCGCGATGATTTTGCCGCGTGGATTGCAGAAATAACTCTTGCCATAGAATTCGCCTATGTTCCAGGGTGCTTCTTTCCCCACCCGATTCAGTGCTCCCACAAAGTATCCGTTGGCCACGGCGTGCGCGGGTTGCTCAAGCTCCCAAAGGTATTCGGAAAGCCCCGCGACGGTTGCCGAAGGATTAAAGACAATCTCGGCGCCGTTCAATCCTAGGATCCGCGCTCCTTCGGGAAAGTGGCGGTCGTAGCAGATATACACTCCAACCTTGGCGTACTTTGTATCGAAGACGGCGTAGTCGGTGTCTCCGGGGGTGAAATAGAACTTCTCCCAGAAGCCGGGCGCCACCTGGGGGATGTGGTGCTTGCGATATTTGCCGAGATACTTGCCATCAGCGTCAATAACAGCGGCAGTGTTGTAGTAGAGGCCGGTCATCTCCACTTCATAAATCGGGACGATCATCACCATGTGGTGTTTCGCCGCAATCTTCTGCATCAGCTTGATCGTCGGACCGTCAGGCACACGCTCGGTCAGCTCGTACCAGCGTGTATTTTGCTCGGCGCAGAAATAAGGACCATAGAAGATTTCCTGCAGACAAAGAATCTGGACCTTCTTCTTGGCTGCCTGATCAATCAGCTTCAAGTGCTTTTCGATCATGGCTTTCTTAATTTTTTCGAGAGTATTCTCAGGACCAAGAGGATTGCTGGCCTGGATCAACCCACAGCGGACTATTCGGGACATCTGCACCTCGCAGGATGGAAAACTCCATAAATATACCGCAGAAAGCCTGCAGACTACTCTCCTGCGCAAAAATTCCATCCAGAACGCTGAGGCTTAAATTGTTGATTCTAAGCTGCGTACCGATTTTGGCGAACGACAGGGCTCTGCTGCGCAAACATTCCATCCAGCTAAAATGAAGAAAGCTCTCATTCGGGTCGCAAAGAAACCAGGTGCTTTCGTCATTTGCTGGCCGTGGCGTGAACTTCACTGCTGGTCCACTCGGTGTGAAACGCACCGTCTTTGTCGGTGCGCCGGTAGGTATGCGCCCCGAAATAATCGCGCTGGGCTTGCGTCAAATTCGCCGGCAGCCGCTCACTGCGATAGGCATCGAAGTACGCCAGCGACGAACCGATTGCCAGAACGGGAATCCCCATTCCTACGGCAGTTTGAACGACCAGCCGCCACGAGTCCTGGCGAGTTGCAACCGCGTCGCGGAAAGCTTCATCGAGCAGCAGGTTTGTCAACGAAGGGTTGCGGTCGTATGCGGCCATGATTTGACCCAGCAGGGTTGCGCGAATAATGCAACCGGCGCGCCAGATCTTGGCGATGTTCTTCGGACGCAGGTCGTATTTATATTCCCCTGACGCAATTTGTATCAAAGCCATGCCTTGAGCGTACGAGGTGACCTTGCAGGCATAAAGCGCATGCTCGACTGCCTTGATCAGCTTCTGCTTGTCGCCTTTGAACGAAGGGACCGGCCCGCGCAATACTTTGCTGGCAGCAACGCGCTGCGGTTTGAGCGCAGATAAAATACGGCTTTCAACCGCGGCGTTGATAGTAGGGATAGGCGCTCCCAGGTCGAGCGCATTCTGGCTGGCTAACTTTCCGGTACCTTTCTGTTGGGCTTCATCGAGAATCACATCTACCAGAGGTTTGCCGGTTTGCTCATCTTCTTTTGCCAGGATGTTTGCCGTAATCTCGACCAGGTAAGACTTGAGCTCCCCTTTGTTCCACTCGCTAAAAATATCGTGCAGTTCACCGGCGCCAATGCCAAGACCACGGTGGAGCAGGTCATAGCATTCGGCGATCAATTGCATATCGCCGTACTCGATGCCGTTGTGCACCATCTTGACGTAGTGGCCGGCTCCGCGCGGTCCCATGTATTCCACGCACGGCTCACCGTCTTCGGCTTTGGCAGCGATGGCGCGGAGAATCGGGGCTACAGCCTCCCATGCTTCGGGTTGTCCGCCGGGCATGATGGCCGGCCCCCAGAGCGCGCCTTCTTCTCCGCCCGAGACTCCCGTCCCGATATAGAGAAACCCTTGCGCTTCAAGTGCCTTGTTGCGGCGATCGGTATCGAGAAAGGCCGAATTGCCGCCATCCATGAGGATGTCCCCCGGCTCCAGGTGCGGCTTCAGGTGGTCAATGGCGCTGTCAACGGGCGCGCCGGCAGGCACCATAATAAGGATGCGCCGGGGCTTCTCCAAAGCTTCCATCAGGGCGGTTGGTGAATCTACGCCGGTGACCTTCTTGCCCTTCGCCGGACCATTCAGGAACGCGCGCATTTTGTTCGCGTCCAGGTCGTATCCCACAACGGGAAAACCATTGCGTTCCATATTCAGGGCCAGATTTGAGCCCATCACGCCCAGTCCCACTACTCCGATTTTCGCTGCCACGTGCTCTCCTACGGCGCAGTTGCGCCCTTCTGTTTCAAGCGATATAAAGTTTCACCGGCGCGCGGAACAACCAGCACGCCTTCGTCTTCCCGATTGCGCCACTCATCGATCTTGATGGTCGCCGGGTCTATATAACCAAGATTAATGCGGCGGCAGCGCTCTTCGGGAATGCGCGTCGCCAGGCTCACCTGGATGCGAGGCTTTTCCACACCGGTCGCAGCGTCATATGTGCCCAGGCCCTTCACATGCGTGGAGTGCGCCACCACTCCGCCGGGATAGCGCTTGAACTTCTCCCACTGCTTCAAGAAATAGTCGCGGCAGTGGTAACCGATCTCGTCAATGATCTTGCCGTGCGTATAGCTGACCTCATCTATATGCGGACTGTAGATTACTACTTCCCCGCCGTCGGCGACCGCGGGCTCCATCTTGTACATGCCTTTGCCTGCGGTCCAAAGATCGTCGTACATCTCTGGCATCACGGAGAGCACGCGCTTGTAGAGCTTATCAACCCAGCGGATGTGGATCTTGGCCGATAGCGCTGATGCCACCTTCCATGCCTCAGGCGCCGTGTCATAGTAAAAACCAGCGAGACCATCATGCGTGACCACTAGAGAAAAGCAGGTGGCTGGCACCGGAATCAGCGAGGCAGCTCGATCAATCACCGCGCGCACAGGGGTGTATCCCGCCCCGATCACCTCGTAATTGGTGATGACCGCTCCCAGCCAGTGCGTAAAGTTGATGATCTCTGCCCCACCAATGCCCGGAAAGAAGTACTTGTTACCCCCGGAAAAGCCCACAACTTCATGGGGAAACACCGGCCCGCAAATAATGATGTGGTCGTAATTCAAGATCAGCTTGTTAAGCGTGACCGGAACATCCTGCGACATGCGGCCATTTGTGATTTTTGAAATCTCGGCGGCGGGAATGGTGCCGAGATTGGCAAAGGTCGCAGGGTTTTCCCAGTGGTGATTGAACACATTCGTATCGCCAACCTTGCCATTGACCACCGTGTGGCCCACCAATTTGCTGAGCTGCTGGTCGCTCATCACCGAGTGCGTGCCCAGCGCCACCAGGTAGTCAAGGGCCTTCACTCGCGGCCGCAGGATTTCATTAAATAGCGAGAACATCAGCGGCATGGGCATGGTTCGCGTGCCGTCGGGAATGAGGATGATGACGCGCTTGCCATCCAGCTTTCGCGACTCGAATGCCTGGGTAATGATCTGGCGCACGTCGTCGCCGGCGAGGTACGCGTTTGCCGCTCCTCTTCCGATCGTCATTGTCTTGCTCGCTTGGGAGTTGTGTTGGCCACTGCTTACCGCTTCCACGGCGGAGTCGATGGCAAAAGTTTATCAAATTCAGCAATCAATTCAGTTTCGTATACACCTGCGAACTCACCCGCCAGGAACTTCTGCAGACCCTCTTTGTAAAAGCGCTCCCAGGATTCTTCTTCATGCCCGGGGTTAATCGGGAAAAAGAGCGCATTGTTGGCGCGCGCCGCATCAAAGTCACCAGGAGCATCGCCGATCATCAGAACGCGGTTGGCTGCATACTTTCCACCGGTCGCCATCTTCAGGTGCTGCTTTTTTGTGCCTAACTCCTGTCCGGCGATGGCCCGAACGTACTTATCAATATCGTTCTCTGTCCATTCATTGATGAGCGCTTCCGTTGGCGTGGCCGAGACTACCACCGCGTCCGCTTTCTTCTGCACCACTTCCAGACTCTCGCGCACGTATGGAAAAGGAGGCAGGTTGTGTACGATATCGGCAACCGCGTCGTTGACAGCTTTACTCCACTGCAACGCATGCTCGAGTTCCGGATCGGGGTGCTCTGCCATATAGGCCTTCAATCCGTCGTTGCTGAGGGCCTTGCCCGAAGCGATAAACTCGCGCACCTTTGGGGCCTGCGCAACTTCACGACCACGTGCTTTCACCTCAGGTCGCTCGCGCAATAGATCTAGCGCAGAAATGAGCGCGGGCCAGCGGTTGGTTCCACGCCATTTGGAATAGAGGTTTACAAATTCAACCGCCTCGCGGGCATACTTGGAGACCGCTTGCAGGTCCCAGTACTTGATGATCTGCGGGCAAAAACACTCTTTATGCTTGATCTCCATGCTGTCGAACGCGCAGCCATCGGAATCAATGCCGACAAAAAACTCGTACTTCGGCTCGAGGCCGGACAATTCTTGTGCTGATATGGCAACAGTCGCCATACGGGTCTCCTTTTCGTTTCTTTTAGATCAAAAATATGCGCAGATCACGCTACCGCCCAACTACGGAGGCCTACTTGCCCAGGAAGATCGGCCTGACGTGCCGCTCGTAAAGGTTAGTGGTGACATTACGCGAGATGGACTCTTCGCAAGTCTCCAGCATGTCCAAATATCGATTGCCCATCTTGGCGGCGATCTTGTACCCAACGTGCAGCAGTTGCCGCAAGCTGGGATTGAACTCTTTGCACTTCTGGTCGTGGCGCAATGCGTTTACGTATTGCTCCGGCGACCATTTCTTGACCTGCTCGGGTGAGGGCAGCTTGGCAACATCAATATCAATCACCGCGGCATAGGGTGCCGAGAGTTCTTCACGATGCGCGTAGGCTTCCGCATAGATTTCTTTCGCCAGCGCCAGACTGTCGCCTCCAGCTTCGGCTAGCCCGATCAGCTCCTCGAGCCAGGTGGTGCCCGCGGTTTTCACGTGCACCCCGGCGCCGGTGTCGCGCAGCGCCCGGTAAATGGCCGGATAGATTGAGAACTTATCGCTCCCCGAATGCACGCTGAGCTTGAGCTCGACGGGCAAGCCATAGGTCTTGACCACGTGCGCAATGATCGCGAGGTCGCTGCGGAACTCAGTTTCAAATTGGGCAAGGTTGCCCACGTAATCCACGCCCTTGTTGAATCTGCCGGTAAACTTCGGCGCAATCGTCTGCAGCGGGATGCCTTCATCGGCCAGCGCGGCCAGGATTACCAGCAACTCACCCGGCGTTTGCGGGTTGTCGGTCTCATCCATCGAAACCTCGGTGACGAAGCTGCCCTTGTCTTTGGCGTTCGCGATATGACGGTAGATGCGGCCTGCCTCTTGCGCTGCGAAAAGGTATTTCCGCGCGGTCTGCGTGGCATCGGCGCGCGATATCGTCAACGGATCCTGGCCAGGCAGGTCAATCCGCTGAAAGAGCTCAGGGTGCCGGTCAAGAAATGCGCTCACCTTCTCGTCGGCTGCGGGCTTGCCGATGGCAGCGGCGACGTCAATTGTGTAATAGTCGCTGGATTCCAGAAAGCCGCCCACGGTTTCCTGGGTGATGTGATCGGCATCCACGTGAAAGGGCTTCTTCCAGCCCAGATCACGGATGGCAACTTCGGCGGCCCCGCGCACGCTGTCGGGCTTCGAGCCAACGATCATGTGCTCGCGGTTCGATTTGTTCCATACCGGAATGATCTCTACGCCATCCTTCGCGGCAAGCGTGAAGGCACGCAATTGCGCTTTTGCCTGATGGGCAAAGCGATCTCCTACACCGAAGGTGTAGTGCTCCAGGCGAAGAAACGGTTGAGCGGAGGGCACTAACGTGCCCGATGGAGACGTACTGAGTGACGTCATAGTTATCAATCTCCCTCTATTTAAGGATTGCCCAAGCGCTCTGTGATCCGTCCCATGCTGCTGGAAGAGGGTCTTTATCTTCCTTCGGAAGAACACCTGCGGCGGCCGTCGATCAAGTTGGCCATTACCCCACGAACGCAATTCTACAACAGCCCGAGCGGTGGAAACTCGCTGCTTTCACAGCTTTACATTCATAAGCGGTTGATCATGGAAGCGAAATAAGCAGCGCCAAAACCGTTATCAATATTAACCACCGTAACGTTGGGTGCGCAGGAGTTCATCATAGCAAGCAGGGCGGTGACACCCTGAAACGAAGCGCCGTAGCCGACGCTGGTAGGCACCGCAATCACAGGCGCGCCAACCAGGCCCGCAACCACACTGGGCAACGCTCCTTCCATTCCAGCACAAACAATAAAGATACGGGCCGTGGAGAGCAGATTATGCTGAGCAACCAGCCGATGCAACCCAGCAACACCAACGTCACAGGCCAATTCAATGCGGTTTCCCATCACCCTCGCCGTCACCGCTGCCTCTTCGGCGACCGGCAAATCGCTCGTGCCGGCGCATAGGATGGCAACCAGGCCCTTGCCGTGTTCTTTCGTATCCTGCACCAATGCAATGGTGCGGGCGCGCTCATTGTATTCGGCGGTTGGTGTGGCGCCAAGCACAGCATGGGCGTGCTCCGGTGTGCACCGGGTCGCAAGCACGTTGCCTCCGTGTTCCGCCATGCGGGCAAAAATCTCGGCAGTTTCCGCCGGGCTCTTGCCCGCAGCGTAGATCACCTCGGGCATGCCGTGCCGCAGTGAGCGGTGATGATCGAGCTTGGCGAAGCCCAGGTCTTCGAAGGGCAGATTGCGCAGGCGCTCAACGCCCTCATCGGGAGAGATCCGCTGTTCGCGGATATCTTCTAATAAGGTCTTCACAGCATCCTGGTCCATAGGTCTTAGTCCGCGGCCGCGGCGTGCTCCTCGCGGTAGAGGCGAACTACCTCCTGCATCACAATTTTCAACGGAACCTTGTGTTGTTCTGCAATGCGGCGGCAGTCCTCGAATTCAGGAGAACAGTTGGTCAAACCGCCGTTCAAGTAGGCAAGCTTGACCCGAACCTCTCCCCAGCTTGTGCTCACGATGGCAAACTTGCGCTGCAGGCATTGCCGGCGCTCTTCGCGCACACGAACCCCCAGGGTTGTGGTCTCGCGCAGCAGCAGATTGCACAGGCCGTTCGCCTTCTCGCGTTCGCACAACACCGTCAACAGATGTCCGGGCCGGTTCTTCTTCATCAAGACCGGCGTGACCATGACGTCGAGCGCGCCGGCAGCCAGCGCCTGCTCCATTACGTAGCCGATCAATTGCGGCGTGAGATCGTCAACGGCGGTCTCAATAACAGTAACGACTTCTGGATCCGCGCTCTGCTCTTTCTGCACAGCCTCACCAACCGTGATACGTACCACGTTAGCGAGTCCGGGCAAATCGCGGGCCCCGGCGCCGTATCCTGTGTGCTCAATCGTCATCGCCGGCATAGCGGCAAATTCCACGCCCAGCGCCCGAAGTATGGCCGCTCCTGTGGGCGTGACTAACTCGGCCTGAACTCCTGAGCTGTAGACGGGCACGCCTTTCAGCAACTCTGTCGTGGCCGGGGCCGGGACCGGAAAGATGCCATGCGCGCATTTCACCGTGCCGCCGCCAACGTTGAGCGGCGAACAAACCCAACGAGAGACTCCAAGCGATGCGCATCCTGCCGCGGCGCAGACGATATCCACGATGGCATCCTCCGCACCGACCTCGTGGAAGTGGATCTGTTCCACGGGAATGTTATGGATTTTGGCCTCCGCTTCGCCCAGCAAGCGAAACGCGCGCAGCGCAATCGTGCGTGCAGTCGAGTCAATTGGCGCACGCGATATCAGCTCGTGAATCTCCTTCAGCGACCTTCCATGTTCGTGCTGGTGATGATCATGATCGTGATGTGTGGGTTGCTTCTTGCCCTTTTCGGTCTTAGTCCCATGATGGGAATGGTCGTTGCTATGAGAGTGTGAATGGGAATGAGTGTGAGCGTCGTCGCTATGGCTATGGCCGTGGCTATGAGGATGCTCGTCGAGAACAACGTGGACATCATCCTGTTCGCCCTCCGCAGTCAGTACGCGGACCTGGGTGGAGTTGATCCCGCTCCGGTTCACGGTTTCAATTTTGATTTGAGCATCAACTCCGAGTGCGGCTATGGTTCTGCGAAACAGATCGAGATCAACTCCCGCGTGGAGCAGCGCGCCCAGCATCATGTCTCCACTCACTCCGGAAAAGCAGTCGAGATAAGCAACTCGCATAGATTCCTTCTGCTGCCTTTCAGCTTCGCCTAGCAACCACATCACCCAGCGGCAATAATGCGTTCATCGAACCGGAGCGGTAGCCTTCGAGATCGAGTGCCACGAAGCGGAAGCCGGCCTCTTTCACCGCACGCGCAATGCGGTCAGCCATACCATCGCTAAAAACAGCAGACATCTCCTCGCGCGCGATTTCAATGCGCGCGATTTCGCCGTGGTGGCGAACCCTGAACTGGCGAAAACCGAGGTTGCGCAACGCGTCTTCAGCCCTCTCGACCGCCTGCAGAGCTTCCCGCGTTACCGGCCGGCCGTATTCAATACGCGAAGCCAGGCAAGCCGAAGCGGGTTTGTCCCAAAGTCTCAGGCCGGCGCCGCGCGCCAGCTCGCGGACCTCTGCTTTGCTGAGTCCGGCTTCTGCCAGCGGCGCAACCACGTGGTGCAGCTCAGCAGCACGCTGGCCGGGACGAAAGTCTCCATCGTCATCCGTGTTCTTGCCATACGCCACGGCAGCATAGCCATCTTCGACCCGAATGCGCTCCATCACCGTGAACAATTCATCTTTGCAGTGAAAGCAGCGATTGGCGTCGTTGCGTGCGTATTCCGGGCTTTCCAACTCTGCAGTTTCAACGACACGCAGTGGGATTCCCTGCTCCCGCGCGAACTGGAGTGCATCGTCATACTGGCTGCGCGCCAGTGAAGGCGAGTCTGCGATCACCGCCAACATCCTGTTTCCCAGCGCCTGGTATGCGGCATAGGCAAGAAAGGCGGAATCCACACCGCCCGAATATGCCACGGCCACCTTGTCCAAACCTTTGAGCCGCGCTTCGAGAGCAAGCCGCTTTGACTCGAGAGACCCGTCCATAGTGTGGTTACCTCGCTGCGCCTGCCGTAGCTGTTCAGCAGACGCCCAGCCAGCAGATGAAAGCAGAAAACTGCGATGTAATCTGCAGAAATTGTGATGAGTTAAGTCTAACGCAAGTGCCGCTCTCTGGACATCTCACTTTCCTGCCATGGCCGGAACAGCGGCATTGCTCTTTTGGTTTAACGCTGCAACGCCAGGAATATATCCGGTGACGATAACGTGACTACGGACAACGTCGAGAGAGAATCCGCTGTCAATGGAAAGGGAGTTCCCTTCGTGGTCGTATCCCGCCTGAGAAGGTGGAAGATGGGGCACCAGGTCCCACATATTCACTACCCGGTAGCAAACATTCACGCGCGAGTTATAGAACGCAGCGAAATCGCTGTGCCCGACGTTGGGCTCGGCAAACGTGTAGACGGTGGGCGAAAGTTTGGCGGCAACGTCGTTCACAAGATCGGGGGCTGCCAGGCCAGCCAGGGCTCCGCCGAGGCTGTGGCCGGTGATAAAAATCTCTCTAAGTTGCTGCGCTTGATTTTGCACAATCTTTTGTACGATCTGCCGCAGGTTGTTGCGGATGGCGTAATAGACGAGCTGAAACCCTTGATGCACCATGCCGCTTCCAGGAATGGGAGCATAGGGCGCCGGAATAAGGTCGAGGTTATCCAGCCAATCGTGGAAGTTCTCTGTGCCTCGCAACGCAACCACGAGTCTCTGTTTGGCGGCATCAATGCACACCCAGCCGAAGTGCAGGTTTGGTTGCGGATTGGGCACAGCATTTGTCAGGATCTCCTGGCCAACGTTTTCGGCGTCCTCGAACAGGGGCTTGACCCGCTGGGCCAACATGCTTTGCATCATCTTTTTATGTTGATCGCTGGATTTGGAAAGCTGTGCCAGGTAATCGGGATGACTTATATCCGCCAGAATGTTGAAGGCATTTTGGCTGCTGGTGAAGCCGTCAGGAGGATTCGTAGAGACATATGCCGCTTTGGCCAGAGGCAACGCATAGACCTGGGCAAATTCGCTATCAAAGGAAACCATGGGATCTTCTCCTTCCACTCAACTTTGGATACGGTTGACCGGCCGCAAATTGACGCTGCTCACGACAAATTGATCTCGCGGTCAACGCAGTTGTAAATTGAATCCGATATTAAACAACACAGCAGGACCAATAGAAATGAAAATGTGGCTTTGAAGCGCTATAAAAATCCCACAATGGGCTGGTGCAGGAATGGGAACTTTATCTCTTTGTGTCGGTTCATCTCTAACTCTGGTATCGAGGATAACCCACACTGACTCCCTGGCTTGCCGCTGTCAGGGAGTATGCTTAACCGACAAACTTTAAAGGAAGGTGAAAAGCATGTTGCAGAGACTGTTGGAATACAGACCAGGTACGGCTTTCTACGTTATCGGCGGGTTGGTCCTGTTTCTTGCCATGGCTGTGTTCGTCCAATACCGGATGACCGGCCGCGTCAACCTGCAGGCGATGATTGATCGAGGCACGGAATTTAAGCCTTTTCTGGACCGGAACCCGCATTTGGAGTTTGTCGACTCTTACCCCAACACAGCGATGGTAGTGGTCCGCGACCGCGCAACGGGCCGGACCGCGATGCTTGACCTGGCTATGATTCTCACCGCCGAGGTGCGGGCGGTTCCATGTGAAAACTCTCGCGAGTTCAGCCCCAAGATGGTTTATACGGATGCCGTAGAGAGCATGTGTTTCACGATCAACAAACCAGACACCGGCGCAGGTGATCCCTACACCTATGGCGTCAGCTTTTCGGCAAAAGCCAAGGAAGGCCAGGTGGAGCAGTTTTACCGCAACCTGTTTACCAGCCGGGGAAAACGAGTATCGGTGATGCAGGACTCAAGCCGGGCCATCATTCTGGAAGCGGAAGATGAGGACCACAATACGGTAGCCCGGATTTCCATACGCGGCTCCTTCGACATCGTCCAGGGGTTTCTCTCTTGGACCAATGATTTCCACTAGGTGAAAGTTATTTTGCCATCGTGGCGTCAGCTGTTTTACGGGTTCGTTGGGCCCATTTCCAATAAATATAAAGCGGTATGCCTGCAGCCACGATAGCTACTCCCCAAAGCGCCTCCTGCGTCTTTTGGACGACAGCATTAACCGTCCAGATGCCGCCAATCAGCAGGTAGAGTGCCGGCAGCCACGGATATCCCGCACAACGATACGGCCGGGGAGCGTCGGGCATTTTGCGGCGCAGCACAAACAGCGCGCCCACGGTGAGCGCATAGCTGAGCACCATCATGAACATCACGTAGGTGAACAGTGCGTTGTAGCCTCCGCTGAGCGCCAGCGCTGCTGACCAGACTCCCTGCAACACCAGGCTCTTTGCCGGGGTGTGCCAGCGCGGACTCACCTTGGCCAGGCTGCGAAAAAAGACGCCGTCTTCTGCCATGGCATAGTAAACGCGCGCGCCGCACATAATAGCTGTGGCCATCGCGCCGAAACATGAGACGGCAATCATCAAGGCCAGCCAACGCGCCGCGCCCGCCGAGAACATGGAAACTGCCGCGGCCTGGGCCACGGCTGTATTGGCGGCGATCTCGGTCATCGGCAATGCATAGAGATAAACCGCGTTGATCGCCAGGTAAAGCGCTCCCACGATCAACAGCCCAAGCACCAGCGATCTCGGCAAGTTCCGTTGCGGATCTTTGACTTCACCGGCCACCCAGGTGATGTATACCCAGCCGTCGTAAGCCCAGAAAACTGCGATCAGCGCCACCCCGATTCCGCTGATGATGGATGGCGCAGCCGGCGATGCCGGAAGCGCTATGGAATAGTGTCCCGAATAATGTTCAAAAGATCCTTTTCCTACAGCTATGCCCAGGATCACGAGAGTCCCAATGGCGGCAAATTTCGCCCAGGTGGCTATGTTCTGTAGCACTGCACCCCGGCGCAGGCCGAAGATATTGACCAGGGTCAGGAGGGTGATGGCAGTCAGCGAAACCAAGTGTTCCCGCGTAACGGTCAAGGTGTGAATCCGAGAGGCCAGATGTCCTGCCGATAGTCCTGGGTAGCGAAAGACAAACACGATATGAACGGCCGAGACAGCAGGAAAGATCTTGCCAATGTACTCCGCGAAACCCGCTCCCAGGGCGGCAACCGTGCCAGCAACACTGACGGTAAAAATCATCCAGCCGTAAAGGAAGGCGACAAACTCTCCGTAGGCTTCGCGCAGATAGACATATTGCCCGCCGGCCTCAGGAAACATGGCGCCCATCTCGGCAAAAGCGAAGCAAGCTGGCAATGTAATCAGCATGCCGATGACCCAGATGGAGAGAAACAATATCGGCGTGCGGGTGTTCGATGCCACATCGGCAGCGGTAAGAAAAATGCCCGACCCGATGATTCCGCTTGCCAGCAGCAGGATAGAGTCCAGCAGTGAGAGCCCTCGGACTAGTTTGGCAGGTTGGGGCAATGCGCGTGTTCCTGGGTCTTGTGAATGCATTCCAAACCGCTTATTCTTTCCCGCGGCATCTCCGGTTGTCTCTGAGCTCTTGACGGGATGCACGGAGACGAGATTATATCTAAGATCACATGACTCGCCCCTCGCAATCCTTGACCATGAACAAACTCATTCAACCCGATGTTGCTCAAGCTTTCACCCTGCCATCGCACTATTATTTTGATCCTTCCTTTGAGGGCCTGGAAAAAGAAAAAATCTTCGCTGGGACGTGGCAGATTGTCGGCCACGTGAGGCAGTTGCCGAACCCAGGCTCTTTTTTTACAACGAATCTGGTGGGTGAGCCTTTGCTGATTGTGCGCAACGCGGGCGGTGAGATCAAAGGTTTCTACAATGTCTGCAAACACCGCGCCGGGCCGCCGGCCGAGGGCTGCGGTGAAAGAAAGGTCTTCCGTTGCGGCTACCATGGCTGGACGTATTCGCTCGATGGCGAGCTGCTGAATGCTCCGGAATGCGAAGGCGTGCAGGACTTCCGCCACCAGGAGTTTGGATTGACTCCTGTCCTCGCCGAGGTGTGGGCCGGGCTGATTTTTGTGAACCTCAATCCGGCAGCCGAACCGCTGCTCCAGACGCTGGGCCAGCTTCCCCAAGGGATGGCCCGCTTCCAATTCGAGAAGATGCAGCTCCACGAGCGCCGCATTTATGAAATGCAATGCAACTGGAAGACTTATATAGACAACTATCTCGAGGGATATCATCTGCCGAGCGTGCATCCCGGATTGAATCGCGAGCTGGATTACGGAAGCTACACCACGCAGCTTTTTCCCAGCTATTCGTTGCAATCCAGCCCCATCCGCGGCCCTGAAAATGAGAAGACCGTGGAGCGCCGCTACTCGCAGGCTAAGGGAGATGACGTTGCTGAATACTACTGGGTGTTTCCCAACTGGATGCTCAACTGCTATCCCGACAATGTTTCCGTGAACATTGTCTTGCCCGTGTCGCCCGAGCGTTCCATCGCCATTTTTGACTGGTACTTTCCCGAATCGGCGCTCAAGACCCCGGCCCCGGCGCAGACCGTGCTCTTCAGCGACGAAATCCAGGTGGAAGATGTGCGCATCTGCGAGACAGTGCAAAAAAATCTGCGCTCCCGGTCGTACAGCCGCGGCCGCTACAGCGTAAAGCAGGAGCGTGGAGTCCATCACTTCCACAGTCTTTACGCGGAAGCGATGGGAGTATGAGAATCATCACTGCCCTGTTCGCCTTGTGCGACAATAACTAACTCTCGCGCGGAGCAATGGTCATCATGGAAAATACAGCGCAGCGAAGTCCATTCTGTCACATCGTCATTCCCGCACCTGACCTCGAGAAAGCGATGTCTTTCTATCGAACGATCTTTGGTTGGCGGGTGCAATCCAACGTTCCCGGGCAGAAGTACTGGTTCTTTGAATCAGGAAACGTCAGCGGAGCGTTCAGTGGCAATAAGAGGCCAAGCGCAGGCTCCATGGTCCTGGTCATTCAGGTGGAAGATATGCCTGCTACCCTGGAGCGCATCGTCGAGCTGGGAGGCACGATCAAGCAGGGCCGCAGCCGCATTGGGGAAGCCGACGCAGGATATGACGCTTACTTCCTCGACCCAAACGGCAATGAAATGGGAATTTATTCCAAACAGTGAGAACGCCGCCAGAAGTGGATTAGTCATTTCTGAATTTCTGAACGATCAAAATGAAAAGGCCCTGATCATTGCAGGGCCTTTTGTTATTGGTGACTAAAAAACTGACCGCAGTTGACCCAAATCTACTTGGGTAAGAGGCTGCACGGAACTGGATGGAAGCCGCTGAAATTAAGGTTCGAGCCGACGGCGATGGGCTGGTCGGAAACGACATGGACCACGTGTGAGACGCCGGGACTGTTCGCAGGAAAGTCTATAGGGGTTTGATAAGTCACGACCAGCGTGTTCAAGGACGCGACAGTTACGGTGCTGCTTCCGCTTTGACCTGGGTAGGTAGTAGCTGGATTCGATCCGGGAACGGTCACGCCGGCCAGGTTGTTCCCATGCTGGTCCAGGAAGTGCACAGCCACGTTGGCGGTCGTCGAGCTTCCGTTGAAGACATAGATGTCACCTCTGGTGTTACCACCGGCGTTGGCAAAAAACGCAGGCGTGCAGACCCAAACAAACGGCGCTCCGCCCGACGATGAACCCGCCGGGCCTTGTGGCCCTACTGGACCCTGTGGGCCTTGCGGACCAGTAGCGCCCTGCGGACCTTGCGAACCTGTTGGCCCCTGTGGTCCCTGCGGACCCACAAGGCCTAACGCCAGTGAAAACGTGTGTTCGCGGTCATCTTCGTCCTTTCCCCAGGCAACTTGCAGCAGAAAGGAACCGGTGGGAACCGGCGACGGTAGATTTGCCGTGATCACGCCGGTGTGCGCGCTGTTGTTGACCACCGAGTTCACAACCACCAGCGGTGATCCCGCCAGCCGAACCTTCGGCGCCGCCAGATGTTTTGGTTTGTCGAGATCAGAAACCGCGATCGTCAACGTCCTGGCTACGTAATCGGTCTGTACCTGCGTCACCCGTATGCGATCGTCGTCGGCTTTCGCACTATGCGAAACCGCAAGCAGAAACAGACCCATAAGAAACAAAAATCCTTTGCGAATGGCCCATGGATGCATCATGAATCCTCCACATTGTTTTGAGATAGCGCAAGAGTATTGGATAGAAAGGCTGAGCTGGGAGAGATGCTCATACCCCTCTGAGGCGTAAGCCGCCCCGAAAATCCAATAATGGTGTGCGCGCCAATCTAGCCATTTACGGCCTGCGTTGTCAAGACATCAACGCGACCTCTCGCCAGAGGAGGATCGGGCGGTGTGTTGGGCCCTGATGATATCAGGGCCCTTTGGTTTGCTTGCCAAAACGAACTGACTGCAACTACTTCAGATCAGAGCTACTTAGGCAAGAGGCTGCAGGGCAGTGGCTTGTAGGGGCCGCTCCATTGGAAGTCAGATCCGACGACAACTGGTTGGTCTGCAGTGACTGTGACCGTATGCGAGATGTTGGAACCGCCTTCGGGGCTATCCTGAGGAAAGACCCAAGTGACGACCAACGTGTTCAAGGACAAGACCGATACTGTGCTGCTCCCCGTTTGACCCGGGTAGGTCGTGGGCGGTGTCGATCCGGGAATGGTCACGCCTGCCAGATTGGTCCCATGCTCGTCCAGGACGTGTACAGCCACGTTGGCGGTCGTCGAGCTCCCATTGAATACATACAGGTCGGCCCTGGGATTACTGCCCGACATGGGAAAAACCGCGGGTGTGCAAACCCAAACAAACGGCGCTCCGCCCGACGATGAACCCGCCGGGCCTTGTGGCCCTACTGGACCTTGTGGGCCTTGCGGACCAGTAGCGCCCTGCGGACCTTGCGAACCTGCTGGCCCCTGTGGTCCTTGTGGACCCACAAGACCTAACGCCAGCGAAAACGTGTGTTCGCGATCATCTTCGTCCTTTCCCCAGGCAACTTGCAGCAGAAAGGAACCTGTGGGAACCGGCGACGGTAGATTTGCCGTGATCACGCCGGTGTGCGCGATGTTGTTGACCACCGAGTTCACAACCACCAGCGGTGATCCCGCCAGCCGAACTTTCGGCGATGGGAGATGGTGAGTTTCCTCGAGATCGGAAACCGTGATCGTCAACGTCTTGGCTACGAAATCGGTCTGTACCTTCGTCACCCGTAGACGATCGTCTTCGGCCTTTGCATTGCCGGCAACCACGAGCAGAAACAGGCCCACAAGAACCACGAACCCTTTGCGAATGGCAAATGGATGAATCATAAAGTCCTCCACATTGTTTTGATATAGCGCAAGAGTACTGGATAGAAATGGCTGAGCTGGGAGAGATGCTCTTACCAACTTCTCAGAGACGGAAGCCGCCCCGGAAATCCAATAATGGTGTGCGCGCCAATCTAGCCATTTGCGGGCTTCGTTGTCAAGGTCAACCGCTCGCCCCGGGCACGTCAAACTCTATCGCGGTTCCCACAACTTTCTTGTCATTACACCGTCCTTCGATGATCCGCAATAGAGTTGACTGCCTGATGCCTGCCCGAGCTTCTCAACGAAGGCCGCCTGCAATCCGCAGCGTCTCGCCAGTGATCCAGCCAGAGTCAGCCGAGGCGAAGAAAACAGCGGCAGGAGCAACATCCTCGACCTGGCCGATGCGTCCCAGCGGGGTCATCGCTTCGATCTGCTTGCGGAAGTCGCCCTGGTCGAATCCACCTGCGCGAACTCCTTCGGTATCGACCATGCCAGGGTTGATGGCGTTCACGCGGATTTTGCGAGGACCCAATTCCTTGGCCAGGGTCCTGGTTACCGCATCCACGGCCCCCTTGGTAGCGGTGTAGACCGAGGTATTTGGAGGCGTGATGGAGCTGGCCGTCGAACTGATATTGATGATGCTGCCGCCTGAAGGATCGAAATATTTGGCGGCTTCCTTCGATGCCAGCACCAGACCGAGGACGTTCAGGTTGAAGTGCTTGTGGAAATGCTCTTCGGTAACGCCTTCCAGCGGAGAAAATTCGTAGATACCTGCATTGTTGACCAGGATATCGAGTCTGCCGAATGCCTTCTTCGTCTCAGAAAAGAGGCGTTCGATCTCGGCCAGTTTTGCTACATTGGCCTGCACTGCAACTGCCTTTCCGCCATTGCTCACAATTTCTTTGACCACGCGGTCGGCGCCCTCTTTGCTGGATGAATAGTTAACGACAACCGCGGCGCCCTCGGCTGCCAGATGCTTGGCAATCGAAGCGCCGATTCCCTTGGATGCTCCCGTAACCACTGCAACTTTACCTGCTAGCTTCTTTGACATGATGTCTCTCCTGTGCCGGTACTTTGTACCGTACAGTAAAGATGTCGAATGCGGACCAAAGTTTCATGAAGTTTTGTACCGATGGGTACGAAAAACTATTATCATAAACATTACAGTATGAAATCCAGGAAGTCTGCCGGTCCCATGGGGCGTCCTCGCGCCTTCAACGTTGATCAGGCTCTTGACCGTGCGCTGAAGGTGTTCTGGCGCAAAGGCTACGAGGGCGCGTCTTTATCAGATCTGACCAAAGCCATGGGCATCAATCGCCCCAGCCTCTACGCCGCCTTTGGCGACAAGGAAGGCCTGTTCCGCAAGGCGCTTGATCGTTATGTCCATGGGCCTGGAGCCTACGTTCGTGAAGCACTGAACCAGCCGACCGCCCGCGCAGTTGTCGAACGACTGCTGCAAGGAACTGCCGGCTCGGTGACCGATCCGCATAATCCCCGAGGGTGTCTCTACGTGCAGGGCGCGCTTGCCTGCGGAAAAGAAGGCGACTCGATCCGGCGGGAGCTGATTTCGCGCCGTGCTGCAGGCGAGGTGGAAATACACCGGCGTCTCAAGCGCGCAAAAGCCGAGGGCGACCTTCCCCGCGATTCAAACCCTGCCGATCTGGCCCGCTTCGTTGCAACGGTGTCGCAGGGAATGGCGGTTCAGGCCGCCGCCGGTGCAAGCCGTAAAGAATTACAGCGGGTAATCCGGACTGCATTGCGGGCTTGGCCGGAGTGAAGGCGCAATTGGATGCGGGTCGGAAATAGCTAGAACTAAAGTGCGAGAGGCCTTGTTTTCTCCCGGGGACTCACCATATTTGATGTTGAGATGGCTCATCTCCCATAATGGGATAGAAGGGCAAAATGGGAATGATCTAGAAGTATCTTCCAAAAAACCTTGACAGCACAAGAATTGCTGTTATTTTTGATTTCCGTTCCTAGCATGAGCTTTCGCAGCCAATTGTTTGGTAGCTTCGGATGATTTTTCAGAAGCCGGGGAGAAAGGGTTGCGAGGTGAAAAATATAGAATCATTGTTCACAGAGATAAACCTCTGTTCATCATGGCTTTGCTCTGGAGGCCGATGTCCTTCAAACTAGTCTACTGTTTTCAACCTTGAGATAAACTTCTCAACTCCGGGAGAGTGCATGAAGAAGATAAGCGAGAGCCAATATCAAATGGCAAACGGTGAGACAGGAAAACTGAACATCACTTTGCTCCATACCAGTCATCTAGCCTCGGTTGTACATAATAACCTTGTTCTTCAACCGGACCCAACCGGCGCTTATGTGTTCACAATTACTCGATCTTCCGGAAAGATAGAGTTTTTAATAGTTACAGCAACATTTCTTTCTAACGATCCACAGACAGCAGAGTATCAGTTATTTCTGCAAGATCAGAGTGGAACGTCATTCCCCGATCGGGTAATCAAGCATACTGACCCTCCAATCACATGGCAAAGTACTATACGACTTGTTGTCGTTTAGTCACTTCTAATTGTTCAATTGAGGAGAGCATATGTGGCAGAAAATAGTCATAAGTATGGCATTAATTGCAATTGTTCTAAGCACTGAAAACAGAACCGAAGCGCAACAGATCCAAGCATGCGATGCCATTTGCTCAAAGCAGCAGCAGGTAGACAAGTTCAAGAGCAATGACCAAAAGCCATTCTTAGATGCTGACTTAAAGCGCATTAATTCACAGCGGCTCCATGATGCCTTGGTCGAATTACATCTGCTTATAGAGCAGAATCTTTCGGTTGCCGAAGATCTTTTGTCCGATGCGCCCGAAGCCGATAAAAAAGAGCTCGGGGACAAGATCAACGCACTGCAACAAAAACTGCAGGCTGTTGAACATGACTTAAGCCTCCCTGGCCGAAGCTCGCAAGCCAGTTCTCCTGCAGCCACTGTCATTACCCCTTCCGCAACGGTTCCCAACACTGCAGGCACCAACAACGATCCCATTCCCGCATCGAGTGCTGCAGGGCCACTCATAGGGGCCACTCGTTTTGCCTCCTGTTCGGATGGGTCAAGCCCAGCCAATACATATCTATCCATGCTGGCTCGAGGAGCAGCTGAGCTCATTGTGAGCCGTCAAGACCCAAGCGCAGCGAATGACCAAATTGACCGAATTCTCTTTGCAGGTTTTTCGGATGTTGCAGTTCCACAACAATTTCGCGGCAATTTCACTGAAGTCATGCAGAAGCTATATGTAAAGAGTGAGACCCGAAAAGCGACAGACAAACAGATCGGGGCATCGCCTCAGGCCGAGGGCTCAACGAGTGCTATTGAGAAGCCGGATTTCACAAAATTGCTCGGTTTTGCTGTCGAGCACGGTGCGGTAGAACAGGTAGTGAACGGAACTACATTGACGCTCAGTTCCTCTCCCTATGCACTCATGACTGCAGGCAAAGGAGGGGACACTGCTGAGAACTACAGTCACTACAATGCATTCACGCGGCTTGGCGCATCGGCAACATTCAATATTCAAGATCAGAATAATGTACTCGCCAGTGCTACGCGAAAACAGTTATCAGAATGGTCCGTACGCTATCGCTTTAACCCGGATCGTAGTACCCGTTCCAAGGACTTTCTAGACTACTGGAATAGCAATGTTCTACCTGAGCTGAATAATTCCGGGGTTGCGCTCGGCAATGCCTTGCTGCATCTGCAGGATGAAAATAGTACCGTTATCAATGCCATTGACCAAAAACTGACGGCACCCGATGGCTTTATTGCCCAATATTACAGTCAGCACAAGGACGAACCACAAGACACATTGATTGACGGTCTGGAAAAAGAGATCTCATGCCGTGTCGAGCAGCAATTCACCGAGAATATGAACTCGCTTCAAATTACCGATGCTACTCGCGTGGTTCTGCAACAAGATCTGGATGCTTATGCGAAGGCGCAAGAGGGGCTGCAAACCGCAATCACAAGGGCAGAGAATTTTAGCAAAGAATTAGAAAAGCGCTGGCAAGGGACGTTTGCCTACACGCAGAAGCAACAGCAGATAACTTCAAACTATTCGATACTTAAATTTATTTTTGAAAAATCAGCCCCAGCTCCTTTAAAACTCACGGCCAATATCGAAGGCTCGCTTTATCATCGGCCAGATCCATTAAAGAATCAAGAAACCCTCAGAGATTTTTCAGCGGCGCTTTCCTTTGAATATCTGGCCGGTAGGAGCCCGTTCGTAACAAATCCACTGGATCAAAGCCAGGTTTCACTTTCATTTACCGGTAGTTACGAGCGCATGCCGGAAAATCGTGGTGTATTGAATAAAAAAGCAGACATAGGAAACGCACAATTCAAGTTTCAGCTTCCAGTAGCATCTGGAATCGTATTTCCTATTTCGTTTACATTTGCAAATTCTTCTGAATTGGTTAAAAAGAATCATTGGCGGGTGAACTTCGGCTTGACTTTTGATTTGGATAAACTATCCCAATTGATGAGTGTTTCTTCGCAACCATAGTTGCAAGTTGACCAAGTCGTTAGACTTGCGCACAACGCGCGTGCCCGGGGTTCGCCCTCAGCCGCCATCCATCGCCTCCCAAACCTTCCTGGTATCAGCACACTGAATGTATTTGACGATCTTGCCATCTTTCAGGGTCCACACATGCGCGAATGCGGCATGCATAGCACGGTTCGTCTTCTTATAAGTTCCGTGATAGAGGCCGGTTGCGATGATGGTCTCGTCGGCATCGTAAAATTTTTCGACCTGCGCGCGAAAGCCGGTCCATTCGCTCGCGAGCGGGATGAACAGATTTTTCACAACATCTTCGAAGTTGTGAAAGGTCCCCGTATAAGGGAAGCCCGCAGCCTCCCTCCATTCGAACTCTGGTGAGAGAATGGCCTGCAGATTCTTCGCATTCTGCTCTGCATCCCCAAGATAAATACTCTGGATGATTTCCAGGTTGGTTTTCATAACTTCTGAACTCTCCGTGGCCTAAGAAGTGACCCTTCACGCCCAAACGTTTCGGGGCGCTTACAAAACTTATCGTTTTCCGCAATCCGAGAAATATGTAATTCCGTACCTGATACGTATTTCCATTCTGCAACACCACTTGTAGTTAGGCTATCAGGAGACTTTCCCCATGTATGACGCCATTATTGTTGGCGCCCGCTGTGCCGGCTCGCCTACGGCCCTGCTGCTGGCGCGCAAAGGTTACAAGGTCTTGCTGGTGGATCGCGGGGCGTTCCCCAGCGATATGGCTTTTTCCAATCACTTTGTCCATCAGACGGGCACGGCCAGGCTGAAGCGCTGGGGATTGCTCGATAAACTTGCCGCCACCGGTTGTCCTCCTATTACGGCTGATTATTTTGACTACGGCGCCTTCACCCTTACAGGTTCGCCTCCTCCGGCCGAAGGTGGAGTGAAAGAGGCCTACGCGCCTCGCCGCAAGGTGCTCGATCCGATTCTGGCTGAGGCAGCGGTCGAGGCAGGTGCAGAGCTGCGGGAAAATTTCTCGGTGCAGGAAGTGCTCTGGGAAAATGACCGAGTCGTCGGGATTCGCGGACACGGAAAAGACGGGGCCATGGTAACGGAAACTGCTCGCATTACCGTCGGAGCCGATGGCATGTTTTCAACCGTTGCCAAGGCGGTGAAGGCTCTGGAGTATAACAACAAGCCTCCGCTGGAGGGCTCGTGGTACTCCTACTGGAGCGGCATACGGATGATGGGCTGGCACCTGTGGCTGCGTCCTCATCGCGTCATCTTTGCCTATAACACCAACGACAATCTCACGCTGATTGGGTCAGCATTTGCCGCGCGCGATTTGCCCATGGTCCGAAGTGATATCGAAGGTCACTATATGCGGTCCATTGCCGAGTGCGCGCCCGATCTGTTTGAGCAATTGCGGAGCTGCCGCCGTGAGTCAAAGTTTGTTGGCGGGGCGATCCCAGGTTATCTGCGCAAGCCTTACGGCCCCGGATGGGCGCTGGTCGGCGATGCCGGATATCAGAAAGATCCGTGCACAGCCTCGGGAATCACAGATGCCTTCCGCGGCGCAGAAATGCTGGCCGAGGCCATTGACGCCGGTTTGGGTGGTCGCCAGCCGCTGGAGCAGGCTTTGGCCGGATATGAGCAGCAACGCAATCAGACTGCTCTTCCCTTTTACGAGCTCACTTCGCAACTCGCGACGCTCGACCCGCCTCCACCCGAGACGCAGCAGCTTCTCGCGGCACTGCGGGAAAATCCGGAGCAGGCCCGCCGCTTCTTCGGGGTGTTTGCTCTCACTGTACCGGTGCAGGAGTTTTTTGCACCAGAAAATGTGCGGCGGATTCTCACGAGAAATCACCGTCGAGCGAGTGCTCCGGCTAGACTCTCAGCCCACAGATAGAAAGCCTGGAAAGAAAATGAAAGTGGTTTAAAGTTGCTTGAGAGACGTAAGTAATTTTCCTCCAAAATCAGTATCCACTGATGGCAATTTTCCTTCAGGCTTTCTTCAGTGAATTTTAACCTCCTCTTCATCTCCCTCTAACCAGACGTTTACAAACCTCCACTAGTATCTCGACATTGTTTTTGATCCTCACCCCACATAGGAGGGAACCATGCATTTTCTCCACCGTAAGATTTTCTTATTAACTTCAATCTTTTCAATGTTCACCGTGTTCTGCCTCGCACAGGCCACGGCGCAGGAGCGTAACGGCGTGATTAGCGGGCGCGTGACCGATTCGACCCACGCGATCTTGCAGGGTGCACGCGTAGAGCTGCAGCCCACCGGACAAACAGCCGTTTCCAATGGCAAAGGCGAATTTGCCATTTCAGGTTTAGCCCCCGGGCACTACACGCTTACCATCACCTACGTAGGATTCACTCCATTTTCGAAGGACGTGGACGTCTCCGCGGGAGGTACTACGAACGTAAACGCTACGCTTGAGGTCGAAGCTAAGGGCGAAGAAATTACAGTTAATGCAGGGCGCGAGCACGGTGAAGTCGAGGCGCTCAATCGCCAACGCACTGCCGATAACATTTTGCAGGTGCTGCCCTCCGAGGTGATTACCAGCCTGCCTAATACCAACATTGCTGACGCGGTAGGCCGCCTGCCCAGCGTCTCGCTGGAGCGCGATGAGGGCGAAGGCAAGTACGTGCAGATTCGCGGCACCGAGCCCCGTTTGAGCAACGTGACCGTAGACGGCGTTCATCTGCCATCCCCGGAAAATGTACGCAATGTAAAGCTGGATGCTATTCCCTCAGACCTTGTAGATTCTGTAGAAGTCAGCAAGACGCTCTCTGCCAACCAGGATGGCGACGCCATCGGCGGCTCGGTCAACCTGGTCACCAAGAGCGCGACTGATGAACCTTATCTCAGCTTGCTGGGAATGGGTGGCTACACTCCTATTGATTCGGGTCGCTGGCTCGACCAGTTTAGCGCCACCGCAGGCCAGCGCTTTGGCAAAGACAAGAAGCTCGGCATACTCTTTGGCGGCAGCTACGACTGGAACGGACGCGGCATTAATGACATCGAGCCTTCGGTGGATTTAAATCCCGTTGATAACCCGGGTGGCACCTTTTTCCCCGGACCGAACGCCTATGACTACCGCGACTACTGGTACGACCGCACCCGCTACGGCTTTGGCGGTACGGTGGATTATAAGCTGGGCGAGTTTTCCTCGATTTATGTGCGTGGGCTTTTCTCCGAGTTCAACGACTTCGGGCAGGATTGGATTTATTCGCCAACTGTCGGCAGCTTTGCCTCGGCCACGGCGACAACTGCATTGAGCAATGCAGACGGTACCTCCAGCTTCGCCCAAGTAACCCGCAAACCGGAACAGCGTATCTTTAACATAGTCACCGGGGCCCGCCATGACATTGGGAAGACCATAGTCAACTATGAGCTCTCGCTCGGCCAGGCTCGTTTTACCGGGATATTTCCCAGCGCCGGTTTCGTTACAATCCCAGACCAGCCAGGCGTCTTTCGGAATCCTCTTAACCACGTGCAGTATGCGGTAAACATAGCCAACCCGCACACCCCGCACATTACCCCCCTGAATGCCAACATCTTCGACCCAACACTCTACGCTCTCGACAACATATCCATGGGCGATGCTCACACCTTTGAACGCGATATCATCGGGTCTGTCGATGCCACCCGGCAATATAATGTTGGCTCGCACTATGGCTCATTCGAGGTGGGGGCCAAGGTGCGCGACGCTCGCAAGTCTGAATTCAACAACGAGCAGTTCTTCAACGGAGACGACACTCTGCAAGAGAGTTTGGCGCTGGGGACTTTCACTAATCGTAATTACTACCTCCAGGGCTACCCTACATTCGGGCCGACTACCGATTACCGCAAGATTTTGGCCCTCTTTAACGCCAATCAAAGCACGTTCACACCCAATCGGAGAACAACCATCTCGCGTAATCTCGGCGGCGACTTTAACGAAACCGAACGCGTCTATGCTGGCTATGTGATGAATACCATCAATTTCGAAAATATCCGTATTCAGGCCGGTGTGCGCATCGAAGGGACTTCAGGGTCATTTCTCGCCAATAGTGTTTTTTTTCCTGCGGATTTCGATAAAAATCCAAACTCAAACGCCGTGGTAACCCCCGTGCCTGGAAGTCACAGTTACATTGACGTGCTGCCCAGCATACAAATCCAGTCTTCTTTGGATCAAAACACCATCGTCCGAGCGGGCTATGGGATGGGGATCGCCCGGCCCAACTTTGGCGACCTACCGCCGAAAATCATCGCATCGGACAACATTAAGCTGAGCAATCGCTCCGTGAACATCGGCAATCCAGCGCTGAAACCCGAGCACGCCCAGAACTTTGACCTCGCAATTGAACACTACCTGAAACCCTTTGGCGTAATCTCGGTAGGAGCGTTTTACAAGTATCTGACCGATCCCATCTTTTCAGTGAAAACAACCCTTATATCGGGACAATTTGCCGGCTATAGGCAAACCGAGCCGATCAACGGAGGGCACGCCCATATCGCAGGCCTCGAGTTCTCCTGGCAACAGCACCTCTCGTTTTTACCTGGACCGCTGAACGGCGTCGGGGTAAGGGCAAACTACAGCTACACCAGCTCACAGACCACCTTGCCTTCGATCTCGGCAGGACAGACCGTCCCGCACTGTTGCGCCAGGCGCCCAACAACGCCAACTTCGACCTGACCTACGACAAGAAAGGGTTCTCCGGACGCATTGGTGTAACCCATAACGACGCCAACATCTTCAGCTATGGCAACCCCGCCTCCGATGGTTCGAATGGCGGACTCAAAGGGCCTAACGGGGATACATATCTCTATCCCCACACGCAGGTTGACGCCCAGATGAGCTACTGGATTCCCAAGGGGCATGGGACGCAGGCAATCGTCTCGCTGCTGAATATGACCAACGAGGTCTTTGGGTTTTATCAAGGTTCCGGACGTTATCCCATTCAGCGCGAGTTTTATGACCGGACGGTTTCGTTTGGCCTGCGCTGGACTCTTACGCGAGAGCCGAAATAAACAGTAGAGCATGTTTCATAAATTAGGTTTGTGTCAGGGCACGGATTTATCCGTGCCGCAAAAGCTCAATAAAAGTCGCGGGCTTTAGCCCCTGAGGTAATTTTCTTCCCGGGTTCCACGAGCATTTATGAAACAAGCTTTAGCTATACAATCTAAATCCAGTCGCCCGGCCCGGGCACCACTGCCTGGGCCGGACTGTTTTGCTACGAAAGCTTTCAGCTATTCCCTTGTGTGCCAAATCGGCACAGGAGCAGAACGGGAATAGATTTTTATCCTGAGTAAAAAAGCTAAGGCCTGGGTTTACAAAAACTAGCTTATAATACGAAAATCCCCCTTAGTTGAGCGTGTACAAAAACCTCCTATCCCCCGCGTGGAAAGGCACGGTCGTCTTGTCACAAACGAAATACTGGCGCGATTGCCGCGATGCACTGAGCATCCTTGTTCTAGTGGCAGGAGCATTTGCCTCCTCTGGCTGGGCGCAACTTTCTGCAGTGGGGCCGGTACGGTTCAGCATCAGTCCGGCCAATCCTCTTGCCATCCCGAACGGCAAATCACTTAAGTTAACGGTCTTGAAGAGTTATTTCCGGAACGGTGCGCGGACCACAAACGTGCGCAATGTCAGTTCAGCCGTCATCGCCTGGAGCTCGAGTGACTCCACCATCATCAGCGTCAGCCCTGAGGGGCTGGCTATTGCGCAGCAGGCTTCGGGAAGCGCAACCATTACGGCGACCCTCACGGGCATGGGCGCGCCCGGCCAGGTCAGTATTGTTTTGACAGCGGCGCCGAGGGTGCTGGAGTCGATCACCCTCAGCCCATTCGATGCGAGCGTTGCCAATACAGGAAACCAGCCCTTCACCGCGACCGGGAATTATTCCGACTCGACTACAGCGGACCTTACCGGCACGGCGACCTGGGCTGTGGTCAACAATATTAACGGGAGCGGCGGTCAGGCCGGCAATACAGGTGCAAGCGTTACGGCAACCGCAGAGGGAATCGTGAAGGTCACGGCAACGGATACCACATCCACTCCCAACGTTACCGGCGCAACCTATTTGAATATAGGATTAACGGCGATCAGCGTCAGTCCTACGAACCCTTCGGTGCCAAAAGGGACACAACAGCAATTTGCCGCCATAGGAACTTTTACAGCAGGACCCCTCGTCGTAACCAATTCGGTCCTCTGGGCTTCGCAAGATACTACGATCGCAGAAATTACCAGCGGGCTTCCCGCTTGTGGAAGCTGCCCGAACGGCGGACTCGCTACCGCTCATGAGCTGGGCACTAGCAATATTACTGCATCCTCGGGGGCGGTCAATTCCAACACTGCCGTACTCACTGTGACCGACCCGGTGGTCACATCCGTGGTCATTTCTCCCACTGGTGGCTGCAACCCAGGCAGTGTGCCACGGGGGAACAGTTGCCAGTTTACGGCAATGGCGATCTTCAGCGATCAAAGTAACGCTACGGTCACCGACAGCGCGACGTGGGGCTCAGACAATACGAACTGCGCTGGCATTGATCCGACCGGACTGGCCACCACGCTCTCGAGCGTACCCAACCCGTGCACGGCCAATATTACGGCGACTTTCAGCAGCGTAACCTCCACTCCGGCTACTGCGCTCACGATCACTGGTCATGCGCTTAACTCGATCAGCATCGCCCCCCAAAGCCCGGTCCAACCCAAAGGCGCCTCACAACAGTTTGACGTGCTGGCCAACTATAGTGATGGGACGGTGACGGTGAGCAACGGCGCAAATGGCCCCTCCTGGTATTCCGATAACAATTCGATTGCTACGATAGATCCATCCTCGGGGTTGGCCAGCACCGCAAATTCAGTCACAGGCACAGTCAACATTGGGGCGTTTTATAACGGATTCAACACATCCACAACTTTCACCGTCACCGCCTCGCAACTGCAAAGCATCGCCGTCACCCCGGTAAGCAGGGTGCCTCTTACTCCCGACGATGGCAGCACCACTATTCCTGTCGCCGGCAAACAGCAATTCAAAGCAACCGGCACTTATACGGACACCTCCACGCAAGACATCACCAGTGTGGTCAATTGGAGCTCATCGGCTGGAACCATCGCGACCATCAATGACCCAAATTCGCCGGGCAAAGCCACCGGGGTTGCCGCCGGAACGCTCACGATGGGAATCACAGCAACCGATCCAAACAGCAGTATTACCGGATCGGCATCGCTGACCGTCAAGGCCATTAATTCCATCAGTGTAACTCCAGGCATGGCGAACGTTATCCCCGGAGGCACACGGCAGTTCACCGCTACGGCAAATTACGGCGGCAGCACGCAGCCCTTAACCGCATTTGGTCCTGCCTGGTCCAGCAACCACACTAACTTTGCAACGGTTGCCCAGACTGGACTGGCAACCGGCGTTTCTGCAGGATCAGCAGCCATCTCTGCGCAACTAGGGAGCGGCTCCTGCACCGGTGTAAACTGTGGCGCACTCACAGTCGGTCAGGCGGTTTTGCAGAGCATCACGGTCTCCTGCGATCCTCACAACCCGTGCACAGGGTCCGGTCAGCCCTTGCTCTCCCTGGGCCAAAACGAGCAGATGATTGCTACGGGACATTACAGTGATGGCAGCAACCAGGACCTTACAACCAAGGCGACCTGGGCTTCCAGCATTCCTACGGTTGCTACCATTAATACAACCGGGTTTCTGAGGACCCAGCACCTGGGAACAACCAACATTACGGCCACTTGTACGTCTGGAGGAGCATGTCCTGGAGCAACCTCTACCGTGCAGGGCACTATGCAGCTTACTGTCACCTTCTAGCTCCAAAGAATATGGATTCTGCTGCATCGGAATGCCTTATTCCTTTCTCATCCGTCGTGTACCAAATCGGCACAGCACAGAGCGGAGAAAGATTTTTATCTTGCGGCAGGCAGGCAACATAGATCAAACTGTGGCAGTTTTTCCGAGTGAAAAAGTTAGGATCCGGGTTTATAAAACTAGCTTATAATAACGAAGTCCCCCTTAGTTGAATGTGCATAAATCTCCTGTCCCCGTGTGGAAAGGCGCGGTCAGCTCTTGTCACAGACTAAACATTGGCGCGATTGGCGGAATCTTCTCTGCATCCTTCTTGTAGGATTGTGCGCGTCTTGCGCCTGGGCGCAAGGCAAAGTTGTTGGGCCGGTACGATACAGCCTCAGCCCGGCCTCTCCTCAGCCTATCCCCAACGGTAAGTCGCTTAAGCTGGCGGTTTTGAAGAGTTTTTTCCGGAACAGCTCCCAAACAACCAACGTACGTGACGTCAGCTCACGCGTAACCTGGTCCTCGAGCGACCCCACAACCATCAGCGTAAGCTCTCACGGACTCGCCATTGCACACCAGCCCTCGGGCACTGTGACCATAACAGCAACCATCAAAGGGATTGGCACACCTACGCAGCTCAGTATGATGCTCACTGCCGCACCGGCGGTACTTTCGTTCATTAGCATCAATAATTTCAATTCCAGTGTGACCGTCACCGGGACGGTAGCGTACACAGCCACGCAGCACTATTCCGATGGAACCACGCCGCCTTTTCCAAGTCCGGTGACCTGGGGGGTCGTAAACAATGTGGCTGGAAGCGGGCAAGCCACCATCATAAGCACGGGTAACGCGACCGGAACGGCTACGGGAACTGTGGCGGGAGTCGTCAAGATAACGGCGACGTTTGGCGGAGTTACCGGTGCCACATATCTGAATGTTGGACTCACTGGCATAACCATAAGTCCCTTAGTCCCAGCAACAAATCCGCCTTCGGTCCCCAAAGGAGAGCTCCAGACATTCTCTGCCCTGGGAACCTTCAGCGCGGGAGGACCCCTGGATGTCACTAACTACGCCAGATGGTCGTCGGCCAGTACCACCGTCGCAGGAATCACCAGCGGATTGGCGAGCTGCAGCAGCATGTGTACCAATGGCGGAATCGCCTTTACTCGTGCAACCGGCACAAGTGATATTTCGGCGGTTTCTGGAAGTATCACTTCCAATACCATTACGTTGACAGTCACCCCAGCGGTAGTGGCTTTCATCATCATCGCTCCAAGTGTCTGCACCCCGAGCAATGTTCCCCGTGGAAACAGTTGCCAGTTTGCGGCAGAGGCCGTTTACAGCGATCAAACCACGGCCACGTTCACCGATACAGCAACCTGGATTTCAAGCGATACTATGTGTGTTGCTATAAGTTCGACTGGCCTGGCAACTACGTTCAATCCACCTTCTAATCCGCCGAACCCATGCGGCGTAAACATCACCGCTACTTATATAAACGTCAATCCTCCCAACAATCTCGTGACCTCAAACTCGATTGCCCTGAATGTCACCGCCCACGTGCTCAACTCGATTGCGATCTCTCCGAAGAACCCTACGCAGTCGAAAGGAAATTCGGAGCAGTTTACGGTGAAAGCACATTACAGCGATGGCATCGTTACAGTCACCAATGGCGGAGGCGGCCCCTCCTGGTCATCGTCCAATCCATCGGTCGCTACGATTGGTTCATCCTCGGGGCTGGCCAGCACCACGAACTCGGTTACAGGCACAACCAGCATCGGGGCTTCCTATAGCGGATTCAACGCATCTACGACTTTTACCGTCACAGCAACGGCGCTGAAGAGCATTGCAGTCACCCCAGCAGGCAGGGTGCCGCTTAATCCAGATGATGGAAGCACAAGCATTCCCATTGCCGGAACACAACAATTCACAGCAACCGGTACTTACACTGATAACTCCATGCAAGACATCACCAATACCGTCAACTGGAGTTCATCGGATTCAAGCGCTACCATCAACGATCCCAATTCACCGGGCGAAGCTACCGGTGTTGCCGCTGGAACACCTACAATTACCGCAACCGAGCCTAATAGCTCCATAGCCGGATCGGCACCTTTGACCGTCAAGGCCATTAGCTCCATCAGCATAAGTCCGGCCTCCGCGAGCATCAATCCCGGAGCGATGCAGCTATTCACAGCCACGGCAAATTACGGTGGTCCCACACAGCCTTTAGCGGCTTTTGGTTCTACCTGGTCAAGCAACCATACCAATTTTGCCACTGTGGACCAAACTGGGAATGCCATCGGTGTCTCGTCTGGATCGGCGACCATCACGGCCACTTTAGGCAGTGTCTCTTGTATAGGCGTAAACTGCGGCGCCCTCACCGTGACTGCGTCGGTTTTGCAGAGCATTACCGTCTCCTGCGACCCCAATAATCCGTGCACAGGCTCGGGTGAGCCCTTGCTTTCTCTGGGTCAGACCGAGCAAATGATCGCCACCGGCCACTACAGTGACGGCGGCACCCAGGACCTCACACTAAACGC
>Ga0207130_1041_pt2 | contig 42801 bp, 23 predicted proteins | sample Alteio_BWMinHeat_16_FD_153545 | JGI IMG/M metagenome (GOLD analysis project Ga0207130, IMG submission 153545) | Enriched cells from forest soil in Barre Woods Harvard Forest LTER site, Petersham, Massachusetts, United States -... | ecosystem: Environmental > Terrestrial > Soil > Temperate forest >... | reverse complement strand
TCGGCAAGTCGCAGCAGGATTTTGCTCATTGACAATAGCCCGCGTGAAAAACAAATCCGGGCCATTATGCTGCATACGCATGGATATGACGTGGAATTGACTGCCAATCTGGAGGACGCATATCTTTTCTGCCGAACCGAGCAGCCTGACCTGGTGCTTCTGGCTTTGAGCGGGGAACGTGGCGCAGAGTTACAACTTTGGAACCGGATCAAACGGTCTAATCCATTGCAGCGGGTCGCTTTCTTAATTAACAATTCGTTGCATTACAACCCCGTTATCAACCTGATTGATTCAATTCCAAAACGGGATGACCCAGCAGATTTTGTTGAAAGAGTCCGGACGTTTTTGGCAGCTTGATGCCTCGTCGAAGTTGCGGGGTTTGTCAAGCTTTACGCTTGGCCGAACGAACATGGCTTTGAAACATAGCTTCGAGACAAACTTCGGACGTATGTTTCAACCTCACTATTTACTTGAATCGTTGCTTGGAGGTAACAATGCCCTGGAATGGAAGTGTAGGTATTCCCTTTACGGTATCGTCAGTTTACATGCATGCGCCAAAAGTCTCAGGCGTTTATGCCATATTCACCGATAAGAATTGGATCTGCTTCGAAGAGAGCGACGATATCCATGGGTCCTTGATGGAGCACATTTGGAAGAGAGCCTCGTGGACCAGAAATCCTGGGCCTAAATATTTCGCCTTTGAGCCACTCACCGGTCCTGCGCGAGGGCTTCGGAAACAAACCCTCAATGCGGAATATTCAGCGGCATTCGTTTGCCATGAGGCCGCATCGGTCTAAGCAAAGACCCTCGCCTGGCAGTGCTCTCAAAGTCCCGCCAGCCGAAATATCTCGCCTTGCAGGTACCTGCCGGCTAGTCTCCTCACTTTTCCTTGAATCTCGTCTTCTCGTAGCCGGATGGCTTCGTCGGTACCCAATTTCCAAAGCACGAGTGTAGTTTAGGTCGATGCCGTTGCCTCTATAAGTAATTCTCCTTAGATCTTCCAGCGCAGTCTCGTGCAGATCCCCACGATCAGCAATGTTCAGGTGGATCCTGCCGGATAAAAATGCTGGTTCGTGCCGTAGCACAGATCATGTTTGCCAGGGAGAGCTATTCCTACAGGCCAAATTCCGCGGTGGGAATCCTCCCCCCGGCAGGGGACCCGAGATTGTCATATGCCTTGCAGCAGTTCACAGTTGGGCGGGCGCGTAAGAGTTAATCTCGCAATTCAATAAGATTTCTTCAAACCCCGGTTTTTGCCAAGTCATATTCTGTCTTCCTCCTTGAATGTTTGAATTTAAAGCGTCCGAATCATAGGGCTTAGGCATCCGACAATCAAGTTTCGCCCCGTTAAATTTGCCGATTCAACCGTTAAATTAACTGAATGAAACTTGACTGCTCTTGGGGAGCAGCGGGAACTCTTGTGCGTGACGGTAGCCTGCATTCAGTTGGTACTCAAAGTGGTGTCATTATTTCTGGTGCACTCTGGGCGCCGCTTCAAGCGTGGACCTTAAATATTGAGCGATGAATTTAACAGCCTGGTCCGCTGGACGAATCGAATTGGAAGCATGAGACCGGGAACGGAATCTATGGTTAGGGCAATGATGATCTGGAACCAAGATGGCAGTTCGACCAGTGTTTCGGCTTCCGCGGATGCCTCTTCCTTGGGTCAGTCAGTAAAGTTCACTACCGTAGTTTGGGCGGTGATGCCCAGTTCGGGAATGCCGACGGGGTACGTACAATTTAAGGTGAACTGCCCAGTTTGATCGCTCACACACCCAGGCCACGATGACGCCTAAATTACTGAGCCCATCCCCGCTATGATTAGCTGTGCCTCTAAGGTATTCCACTAACTATCCCAGAGAAATTCACCCAAGGGTTGGGGCGTTAAATCGCAGGCTGCCACGTTAAAACTGTTAAACCCAGTAGTACACACCCCCTATGTATCAGTAGATTCCCCTGTGATATGCTCATCCGCTAGAAGCTGCCTGGTATGCAAAAACCTGATAATCATCAATTGGGTAATGCTGTGCAAGAGTCTGGCAATGCCGCTCAGAGCCACAAAAATGTGGGCTCCGACCGAGCCACATTACACGACTCGGACGGTCCATCCATTGTTGCGCATTCTAAAGTGACAGCGTCCAGCGCAGATTCTTACTTATCATCTGATGCGGAAGCCGCAGGCCAACCTACAAAGGAACAGGAGAGGGCTGAACTTGCAAGCGTGCTGGGAACGGAGATATTCAAGCGCTCGCCGAAGCTTTCCCGTCTGCTGACCTACCTCTGCGATAAGTATTTCAGTGGTGAAGGTGACGAGCTCAAAGAATACAGCATCGCCGTGGATGTGCTTGGACGCGATACCGAGTTTGATCCGCAGCTTAATGCCGTGGTACGGGTTGATACCCACCATCTGAGGAAACGGCTCAAGCAGTTCTATGCCGGTGAGGGGAGTAGCCACCGGCTCCAAATTATTATTCCCACAGGACAGTACACCCCGAAATTTGTGCTGTATCCAGACTCTGGCCAGCCGCAACACACCGAGCCCCAGGAGGCAGAATTAACAGATGAGGCGCTGACGCTAGCAGGCGAGAGTAGCGAGGAAAAAAGCCTGGAAGGAGACAGAGCAGAGGAGGAAAAATCAAAACCCTTCTCACCCAGTTGGTTGCGGCTTGCCGTGGGATTGGCTGCCGCCGCACTGGTGGGCGGATTGCTATGGATAACGATTGGCCGGTCGCACCCCACTGATGCGAAAAATACAACTCAAAACGGAACGGCCGGACCTGTTGTTTCGCAGGCGGGAAATGCGGCGCAAAACAAAACGAGCCCTGCTGCCGTTGCGCTGGGAGAGACCCAAGGAATACGCATTTTGGCGGGCGATCATCAAGGCAACTATATTGACAAAGCCGGCCATCTTTGGCTCTCTGACCGCTACTTCCAGGGCGGCGAAACCTTTCGCCGCAATTCTCGCGAGATCGCGCGCACCCAAGATCCGGAAATCTTTCGCAGCGGACGCGAAGGCCAATTCGTGTATGAGATTCCCCTAAGCCCAGGGACTTACGAACTCCACCTGTACTTTGCCGAGACCAGTTTTGAAAGTGAGGCTTTGCGAAGTGTCAGTCTCGCCATCAATGGGTTGCCGGTTTCAACGCTGGATGTGGCTTCCGATGCGGAGGGTGTAAATACGGCCACAGTGAAAATTTTCAGGGACATCTCGCCGGCCAAAGACGGCATACTACACCTCACCTTCCAGGGCACCGGCCCCAGTTTCGTAAACGCTTTGGAAATTTTGCCTGGTGCTCCAGGCAAGATGCTCCCCATCCGGTTTACGGCACGGGAGGGGATTTATCGTGACCACCTCGGCCAAGTGTGGATGCCGGACCAGTACTTTTTGGGTGGCCGCAGGTCTTCCCGAAAGACCGCTATGGAAGGGACAGCAGATCCGGAGTTGTATATCGCGCAGCGGTTCGGACATTTCACCTATTCCATTCCGGTAGCAGAAGGCGGCCACTATGCTGTCACTTTGCATTTTGCCGAGACTTACTTTGCTCCTCCCGAGTCAGTGGGCGGTATAGGAAGCCGCGTCTTTGATGTCTATTGCAACGGTACAACACTCCTGAAAGACTTCGATATCCTCAAGGAAACCGGCGGGGTCGGCAACCAGCCTGTAGTCAAGGTTTTCCATAATATACCGGCTTCGCCGCAAGGCAAGATCAACCTCACATTTGTTCCTATCAATAACTACGCTCTGGTCACCGCCGTCGAGGTAACTGAGGAATAAGGCTTGGCGCGCTGACAAAAGTGTTTCTCCATGGCGTCCTGTTGTACAACCGGACATAAATTTATTGTCCAGTCGTACAACACACCTTCCATTTCGGGAAAAGACAACCAGATCGGAAATTCACCCGCTGTTTTCTGAGTGTGGCCGCGAGGCCCACTTTTCAGCAGTCCACTCCGTTAAATTAACCGTTTCGACGCGTTAATTTAACCCGATGAAACTTGATTCCACCCGGAAAGCAGAGCACACTGCCGCACCTGATCGAGCTAGGTTCCATTTGAGAAACCAATGCCACAAATAAGCAAGGCAAATTGACCTGCATAAGCAAAACGAATCGCAACGTAAACCCATAGCCAGTACGAAAGCCTGAGGAGGAACATACGAAGTGAAAAACGAGAGAGGAACTTCGCTATTTTTCGGTTTGGCTGTACTTCTGCTGTTTGCCAATCTGCTCGCATCGGCCCAAGTCAGCGTCGTAACCCAGCACAACGACCTTGGGCGAACCGGGCAAAACCTGAACGAAACCGTGCTGACGCCATTGAACGTGAACGCTACCCAGTTTGGCCTGCAGTTCAAGGTTGCGGTTGATAACCAAGTCTACGCAGAGCCGCTGGTCGTGGGGAATGTCAGCATTGGCGGGGGCACGCACAATGTGGTCTACGTTGGGACGACGAGTAATAGCGTCTATGCCTTTGACGCCGACAGCGGGACTCAGTACTGGCACGTAAATCTAGGGACCCCGATCGCCAACACCAATTACGGCGCGGGCTGCGTGGATATCAACGGCAACGCGGGAATCGTCGGCACGCCGGTGATTGATCCTGCCAGCGGAACACTTTACGTGGTGAACTCGCTCAACAACGCTGGTGCTTTTTCATTCATGCTGCACGCACTCGATATCACCACGGGAGCTGACAAAGCCGGAAGCCCGGTCCAGATCACGAATAGCGGCTTCAGCGCCCTGGCGCAGAACCAGCGGGCGGGGATGGCGCTGGCCGGTGGCACTCTCTTGATTCCCTTCAGTTCGCACTGCGACATGGGGACGTATCACGGATTCCTTTTTTCCTACAACCCCACGACCTTGGCGAAGCTGGCAGTTTTTAATACCTCCCCAACGGGCAATGGCAACAGCCTGTGGATGTCGGGACAAGGGCCGGCGGTGGATTCTGTCGGCAACATTTATTTCGGAACCAGCAACGGGACTTGGGACGGTGTTTCGAATTTCAGCGAGAGCTTCATCAAGCTCAACAGCAGCCTGGGATTGGTTGACTGGTTTACGGCTGGAAACCACGCCACCCTCGATGGAGGCGATTTGGATCTCGATACCTCCGGGCCGCTGTTGATTCCACCGGGAGGCCGCCTGGTCATGGTCGGCAAATCCTCGACGGGGTATGTGGTTGATACCGCCAGTCTGGGGCACCTGGGTGACGCGACCGCGGTGCAGACCGTCAAGCTTGGAGCGGCCCTTCACGGAAGCCCTGTGTATTGGAACAGCGGAGTGAATGGTCCCGAAGTCTACATGTGGGCTCAAGGTGACAACCTGAAGGCGTTTCAGTTCAACGGGAACAACTTGAACCTGCCGAACTTTCAGACCGGGCCAGATTTTATTGGCGGCGAACCTGGAGCCTATCTTGCGATTTCGGCCAGCGGAAACACCAACGGCATCGTGTGGGCTAACGCGGTCCTGAGTGGCGACGCCAATCACGGTTCGGTGCCCGGCGTCCTTCGGGCGTACGACGCCAACAAGATCTCCACAGAACTTTATAACAACCAACAGAACGCCACCCGGGATAGCTGCAACCTCTTTGCTAAGAATGGCTATCCCACAATTGCTAACGGCAAGGTGTATCTGGGCAGTTTCGGCACAGCCAACGCCGGTACCGGACAACTCTGTGTCTATGGGCTGTTTCCGACGAATTGTCCTATACCCACCGCACCGAGTGGGCTGACGGCGACGGCAGCTTCCGGCAGCCAAGTCAACCTGAGCTGGACGGCAAGCACTGCCACGCCCTGCACGGTGAGCTATAGCATCTTTCGCAGCACAACGCCCGGGTTTACACCCTCGAGTAACAACCAGGTTGCGAGCAGTGTGTTCACCACCACTTTCTCGGACAATACGGCTACGCCGTCTACTACTTATTTTTACCTAGTGGAGGGCAATGATCCAAAAGGCGCATCCGCTCCCTCGAACCAGGCGATGGTCACAACCGGACCACCGATTACGAACATCGCCATCAATGCCGGCGGACCAGCAATAAGTCCATTCCTTGCCGATGAAGATTTCAATGGCGGCACTACCATCAATCACGCCAATACCATTGATTTGAGCGGCGTGACCAACCCGGCGCCCATGGCTGTGTACCAGACCGCGCGCATCGGGACTTTCAGCTACGTCATCCCGGGCTTTGCTCCCGGCTCGAGTCAGAAAGTACGGCTGCACTTCGCCGAGACCTTCTTCGCGACCGCCGGCTCCCGCACCTTTAACGTGTTCATCAACACCACTCAGGTATTGAGCAACTTCGATATCTTTGCCACCGCGGGTGCCAAGAACAAAGCCCTCATCGAGGAGTTCACGGAGAACGCAGATGCCAACGGCATCTACACGATCACATTCAACGCGCTGGTCAACAGCGCGTTGGTGAGTGGGATCGAGATCGTCCCCGGCGTTAACACTTGCACCGCAGTGCCCAGCGCGCCAACCGGGTTGGGGGCGACGGCAACTTCCAGCAGCCAGATCAATTTGAGCTGGACCGCGAGCACGGCGCCTTCGGGCTGCACGATTAGCTACAATGTCTTCCGCAGCACCACCTCAGGCTTCACTCCTTCCAGCAGCAACCAAATCGCCACCGGGGTGAGCGTCACGTCTTTCCCGGATTCGGGACTGGCGGCATCCACCACATACTTCTATTTGGTAGAGGCCACGGATACGGCCGGCGCATCGGCGGCATCCAACCAAGCCAGCGCAACCACGCTTCCTTCTTGCACGATAGTGCCCAGCACACCAACTGGGCTGGGGGCGACGGCGGTTTCCAGCAGCCAGATCAACTTGAGCTGGACGGCGAGCACGGCGTCGGGCTGCACGGTTACCTATAACGTTTTCCGCAGCACCACGTCGGGCTTCACACCTTCCAGCAGCAACCAGATCGCCAGCGGGGTGAGCGGGACGTCTTTCCCGAACACTGGACTGACGGCAAACACTACGTACTTCTATCTGGTAGAGGCTACGGACACGGCCGGTACATCGGCAGCCTCCAACCAGGCCAGTGCAACCACGCTGCCAGCCACCGCCCTCCAGATCAACTGCGGCGGGCCGGCGGTGAGTCCATTCGTTGCCGACGAGTTCTTCGCTGGCGGCGCCACCATCAATCATCCCAACACCATTGACCTGAGCGGAGTGACCAACCCAGCGCCGATGGCCGTGTATCAAACCGCACGCATTGCGAGTTTCACTTACACGATTCCCGGCTTCACCGCTGGCTCAAGCCATACGGTACGGCTGCACTTTGCCGAAACCTACTGGGGTACGGCAGGGAGCCGAATCTTCAACGTAACCATCAACGGCACGCCGGTATTGACGAACTTCGATATCTTCGCGACCGCGGGCGCCAAAAACAAGGCCGTGATCGAGCAGTTCACGGAGAATGCAAATTCCAACGGCCAGTACGTGATCGTCTTCACTCCGGTGAAAGACAACTCCCTGGTTAGTGGAATCGAGGTCCAATAGAGACCCCTTAAAAGGACACGACTTGGGGGAAGGCTAGCAGTGACCAAAACGGCCCGAGTAGATTTACGCCGAACTACTCGGGCCAAATTTGGCGCGGATTTGCGGAAACGATAGAGAGAGGGCTATTCGAAAGTTTCTATAAAAGGAGAATCAACGATGAGGAAGCTGTCGCTGTCACAGGAATCGGAAAGCTTAAGCTCAAAAGAGTTTCGTACCGATCGCTCCGTGCGAATGAGACTGCAGTCTATTTCAGGTGCAGGTCTATCTTTGCTGTTCATGATGGCCGTGCTATTACTTCTGGCACCGTTCGCCAACGCACAGGTACAGAATTGGGGGACGCCGGTCTTTAGTGATGAGTTCAACGGCACGGCTGGGGTTTTTACGCCCACCAGCAGCAACAACCAGTTCTGGACCTTCGAAACCGGCAAAGGCGTTTTCGGCACTGGCGAGATCGAGGACATGATCAATGATGGCACGACTTCCTTCCTCGACGGTAACGGCCATCTGGTGATGAAGACGTACTTGTCGGGGGGGACTTACTTTTCCTCCCGCTTCAAGTCCCAACTCATCGGCGGTCGTGGTTTCGACTTTCAATACGGCAGGGTCGAATCCAGCATTCAAATTCCTACCAGCCAGGCCATCTGGCCTGCGTTCTGGATGCTGGGGGATAACGGCGTCAGTTGGCCGGGCCGCGGCGAGATTGACATCATGGAGAACAACGGCGCCAAGCCGACCCAGATCAAGGGAACCATCCATGGCATCGGCTATGCGAACACCGGCTTGGGGGCGCATTTCAATTCCTCGACGCCATTCACCAATGGATTCCATACCTTCGGCATGATCTGGTCGCCCTTTCTGATTCAGTTCTATGTTGATGATCCGACCAACATCTATGCCAGCTACACCCCCGGCGAAGTCATGGGCGTTGGTACCAATCCGGGCAATGGCGCGTCCACGCTGGGCCAATGGGACTTCTTCGGCCATCCCTTCTTTATTCTCTACGATGTGGCCGTGGGCGGCGGATTCGTTGGACCTCCGGGCCCGGGCACAGTAGTGCCGCAGTTCATGAACATTGACTATGTCCGCGTCTATCAGACGCCTGCGCCGGCGAGCGTTACAGCTTTGACCGCGACGGCGATTTCCAATAGCCAGGTGCAGTTGAGTTGGGGCGCCAGCGCGACCTCAGCCAGCGATCCTGGTATCACCTACAACATCTTTCGCAGCACCACGGCGGGTACGGCGCACAACATCTCGAATACCGACATGACCCACATGATCTCTACCGGTGTTCATGGAACCAGCTTTACTGACGTGCTGCTGACACCGGGCCAGACCTATCACTACGTGGTTACGGCCACGGGCCAGGAGTCAGGCGAATCTCCTCTTTCTAATGAGGCCAGTGTCACACTGCCGTCCTCGGGGACGAATGTCCAGGCTATTGCCATCAATTCCGGCGGCCTGGTGGGAACAGATAACTTTGTGCAAGACATCGGTTACAACCTCGGAGCGACAAATGCATATCCCGATGTGATTGATGTTTCTAAGGTCGTCAATCCTGCTCCGCAGGGTGTCTACCGCACCGAGCGTTGGGGACCGACCACCTATACCATTCCCAATTTGACGCCCGGCGCTAGTTACACCGTGCGTCTTCACTTTGCCGAGACCGCAGTTACTGCGGCCGGCCAGCGGGCCTTTAACGTTGCCATCAATGGCGCGACAGTGCTATCGAACTTTGACATCTTTGCCGCTGCCGGTGGAGAGTTCATAGCGAACATTCAGCAATTTAATGTGACGGCAAACAGCAGCGGCACGCTTACGATCGCCTTTACCCTCGGGACGAACGGGGCGCCGCACACCAATCCCAGCCTCAGGGGTATTGAGATCATCCCGGCTACCACCCCGGACTTCACCATCTCGGCTACTCCAGGTTCGCAGACCGTGGCCGCGGGAAGCAACACCAGCTACACGGTTGCCGTCGCCGCGAAGAATGGGTTTACCGGAACCGTGGGGTTAGGTGTCAGCGGTTTGCCTTCCGGCGCGAGCGGCAGCTTCAACCCAACCTCGATCAGCGGTTCGGGCTCTTCCGCGCTGACGGTTACAACCAGCAGCTCGACTCCGGCAGGAACCTACACGCTCACTATCACGGGCACGAGCGGCAGCTTGTCGCACTCTGCCGGCGTGACGCTGGTCGTCACCGCCACGCCGCCGCAACCGCCTTCGAACCTGACGGCGACTGCGACTTCCAGCTCCGCGATCAGCTTGAATTGGACGGCGTCGCCGACCTCCGGCGTTACCTACGATGTCTTCCGCAGCACGACATCAGGGTTTACGCCCTCGAGCAGCAACCAGATTGCGAGCGGGGTGAGCAGCATATCCTTCCCGGATTCGGGGTTGACGTGCAACACCGCGTACTTCTATCTGGTGGAAGCGGCGAACTCGGCGGGCACATCAGCGGCGTCCAATCAGGCGACCGCAACTACGCAAACCTGCCCACAAATACAACCACCCTCGAACCTGACGGCGACTGCGACTTCCAGCTCCGCGATCAGCTTGAGTTGGACGGCGTCGCCGACCTCCGGCGTTACGTACACTGTCTTCCGCAGCACGACGTCGGGCTTCACACCCTCGAGCAGCAACCAGATTGCGAGTGGGGTGAGCAGCACGTCCTTCTCGGATTCGGGTTTGACGTGCAACACCGCGTACTTCTACCTAGTGGAAGCAGCCAACTCGACCGGCACTTCCGCGCCGTCCAACCAAGCGACCGCAACCACCCAAACCTGTCCGCCGCCGACATCGGTTCAGATCAACTGCGGTGGGCCGGCGGTGAGTCCATTCGTTGCCGATGAGTTCTTTGCCGGCGGCGGTACCATCAACCACGCTAACACCATCGATCTGAGCGGAGTGACTAACCCGGCACCGATGGCCGTGTATCAAACCGCACGCATTGCGAGCTTCACTTACACGATTCCCGGCTTTACGGCTGGATCGAGTCATACGGTGCGGCTGCACTTTGCCGAGATCTACTGGTCAGCCGCCGGGAAGCGGGTCTTCAACGTGAGCATCAACGGGACGACGGTATTGACGAATTTCGATATCTTCGCGACCGCGGGTGCCAAGAACAAAGCCGTGATCGAGCAGTTCACGGGGAACGCAAATGCCAGCGGCCAGTATGTGATCAAGTTCACTCCGGTGACGGACAACTCGCTGGTGAGTGGGATCGAAGTCCAGTAAGAGCAAACCTGAGATGGGGAGATCTTCGGATCTCTCCATCGTTGCCACATTCGATTGCAAGGCCAAATCCCGATGAAATTGAGAATGCAAGGAAGTCTGTAGATTCCTTGCGCTTGATAACTGAAAAGGAGTTCGCATGAAAAAAGTATTTTGTCTTTTGGTGATCGTGTTGTCTGTTGGAGTTGGAACTGCGATGGCGGGGACCTGTCCCCCGGGGCCACCGACGTCGCGCGGCAACGGCCAAGTTGCCGGGGTAGCCGTAGCGGGCGGGGGAACTCAGTATTACTTCAAAGACGCCCTGCTCGGCGGTTTCGATTGCTTCGAGCAGTTAAGCGCCTGGTTTCCCTCGTACTTCCACTCCTCGAACTCGATCTCTCCGACCAAAATTCTCGTAGACATGGCCTACGCAGTCCAAGGCACGGCGACATTCTTTAACGTGGTAGTGCCATCGGGCGGCAACTATACGCTGACTGTCCGTTATGCCTACGCCGCCGGCCTCTTCCCCGGGATTACCGATCGGCCAGAGGGGATCATGGTGAACGGCGTGGTCATCACCAACGACATGCATTTCCCCATCACCGGCAATTTCGAGACCTTTGAAAACTCCAGCATTACGGTTCCCCTGCATGCCGGCACGAATACCGTTCAGATGTTCAACGTAGCGAGTGATGGGGTTTCCCGGGTTGATGCCATGACCCTGACGCTAGGTGGAAGCCCCCCGACCTGCAATAGTGCGCCCAGCGCGCCCGGCGGGCTGAGCGCGACCGCAGTTTCTACCAGCCAGATCAACCTGAACTGGACAGCCAGCACTGCGCCCTCAGGCTGCACCGTTGGCTTCTACAACGTGTTCCGAAGCACGACCGCCGGGTTCACACCCTCGGGCAGCAACCAGATTGCAAGCGGAGTGACCACCACGTCTTATGACGATACGACGGGGGTGTGTGCCACCACTTATTACTACGCAGCAGAGGCAGTTGATTCCGCGGGCGCTTCGATAGCTTCGAGCCAAGCCAACGCTACAACCAGCACCTGCCCGACGACGGGCAGCGTCCAGATCAACTCCGGCGGGCCGGCAGTGAGCCCGTTCGTGGCTGACGAGGACTTCGCCGGCGGTGGCACCATCACCCATACGAACACCATTGACTTGAGCGGAGTGACCAACCCGGCGCCTATGGCGGTCTACCAGACGGCGCGCAGCGGGAACTTCTCTTACACGATTCCAGGCTTTACGGCGGGATCGAGCCACACGGTGCGGCTGCACTTTGCCGAAACCTACTTCTCGGCAGCGGGTTCCCGAACCTTCAACGTGAGCATCAACGGCACGCAAGTATTGACGAACTTCGATATTTTTGCGGCCGCGGGCGCCAAGAATAAAGCAGTGATTGAACAGTTCACGGAAAACGCGAGCTCCACCGGCGGTTACGTGATCACGTTTACCGCGGTGGTCAACAACTCCCTGGTAAGCGGGATTGAGGTTCAGTAACTCATGTGAGTAAGTGGGGCAGTCCATCAAGATTGCCCCACCCAAAGCAGTGGTGTTCATAGCTATAAGACTTAACTCGGTTAAGCCGGTCCAGGGTTTGTGAAACCAGAACCTGCCTCTGTAAGAACCGCAAGAAAAGGAATTGCAATGAGCGCTGTAATGTCGAGGGGAAGATGGGCCTGTCTGTGTTTCGTTGGTCTCGCAGCTATGCTGCTGTTTGGCAGTGTCTCCGCATTTGCTCAAGTCAACGTTACCACCCAGCACAACGATCTGGCGCGGACCGGGCAGAACCTCAATGAAACTGCACTGACGCCGGCGAACGTGAACGTGAATCAGTTCGGGTTGCTGTTCAAGGCCCCGGTAGATAACCAGGTTTACGCGCAACCACTGATCGTATCGGGTGTCAGCATCGGCGGCGGCACGCACAACGTGGTCTATGTCGTTACCACGAGCAACAGCGTCTACGCCTTCGATGCCGATAGCGGAACTCAGTACTGGCATGTCAATCTGGGAACCCCGATAGCCAACACCGACTACGGTGCCGGTTGCGTGGATATCAACGGCAACGCCGGGATCATTGGCACGCCGGTGATCGATCCCGTTGCGGGAACGTTTTACGTCGTAAACTCTCTCAACAACGGCGGCGCTTTTTCCTTCATGCTGCACGCGCTCAATATCACCACGGGCGCTGACAAGGCCGGAAGCCCGGTCCAGATTACCAACGCGGCTTTCAGCGCCCTGACCCAGAACCAGCGCGCAGGTTTAGCGCTGAGCAATGGCAACGTTCTGGTTCCCTTCAGCTCCCACTGCGACATGGGGGCATATCACGGATTCCTGTTTGCTTACAACGCTTCGACTCTGGCGCAGGTGGCGGTTTTTAACACGTCGCCGACGGGCAGCCAGGATAGCTTGTGGATGTCAGGACAGGGTCCGGCGGTCGATTCTGCGGGCAGCATTTATTTCGGAACCAGCAACGGAACCTGGGACGGAGTTTCGAACTTCAGCGAGAGCTTCATCAAGCTCAACCCGAACCTCACGCTTGCCGACTGGTTTACCCCTGCAAATCACGCGAACCTGGATGGAGGCGATCTAGACCTCGATACCTCAGGCCCGCTGCTGGTGCCCCCGGGGAACCGGCTGATCATGGTCGGCAAATCCGCCACGGGATATGTGATCAACGCCGCCAACCTTGGGCATCTGGGCGACGCCAGCGCCGTGCAGACGATCACGCTCGGTGGGGCCCTTCATGGCAGCGCTATCTATTGGAACAGCGCCGTGAATGGACCCGAAGTCTACATGTGGGCCCAAAGTGACAATTTGAAGGCGTTTCAGTTCAACGGCAACACTTTTAACACGCCCAATTTTCAGACGAGCTCCGATTTTATCGGCGGAGAACCCGGCGCCTATCTCTCGCTTTCGGCCAACGGCAACACCAACGGGATCGTGTGGGCCAACGCTGTCCTCAGCGGCGACGCCAATCACGGCACGATCCCTGGTGTTCTCCGGGCATTTAACGCCAACAATATCGCCACTGAGCTTTATAACAACCAGCAGAACGCCAGCCGCGATAGCTGCAATAACTTTGCCAAGAACGGCTACTCCACAATCGCCAACGGAAAAGTGTATCTCCCGAGCTTTGGCACAGCCGACGCCGGCAGCGGGCAACTTTGCGTCTACGCTGTGTTGCCTGCCAATTGCACTGTGCCTACGATCCCAACCGGGTTAAGTGCGACGGCAGCTTCCAGCAGTCAGATCAACTTGAGCTGGATGGCGGGCACGTCAAACTGCCCGGTCAGCTACAGCGTTTTCCGCAGCACAACGCCAGGGTTTACGCCCTCCACCAGTAACCAGATTGCGAGTGCGATTTTCGCCACGACTTACTCAGACCCCACGGTTGTATCCTCCACCACCTACTACTACCTGGTTGAAGCAACCACTTTGGCGGGCGCTTCCGCGCCTTCGAATCAGGGCAGCGCAACCACACCAACCGGCCTTGCAGCGTTTGCCATCAACTCCGGGGAAAGCGCGGCGGGCAGCTTCATCGCCGATACTGATTTCAATGGTGGCGGCGCCTCTGCTACGACAAACATCATTGACACCTCGGCGGTTACCAACCCTGCGCCCCAGACGGTTTACCAGAGCGAACGATTCGGCAACTTCACTTACACCATTCCGGGCTTCAATCCCGGAGCTCCTTACACCGTGCGGTTGCACTTCGCTGATTTTTTCTGGAGCACGGCGGGGCAGCGCGTGTTCAACGTTTTGATCAACGGAACGCAGGTGCTGACCAACTTCGACATTATTGCCGCGGCCGGGGCCAAAAATAAAGCGATCGTTGAGCAGTTTAATGCGAATGCAAATCCCAGCGGCCAGTTTGTGATCCAGTATGTAACCGTCAAGGACAACGCCAAGTCCAGCGGTATCGAGATCATCAGCAGCGGCGGTTGCAGCGCGCCCACAGCTCCGAGCGGACTGGGCGCCACGGCAATTTCCAGCAGCCAGATCAACCTGAGTTGGACCGCGAGCACTTCATCCTGCACGCCCAGTTACAACGTCTTCCGCAGTACAACATCAGGCTTCACGCCCTCGAGCAGCAACCAGATTGCGAGCGGAGTATCCGCCACGACTTACTCGGATACCGGTCTGGCGGCTTCGACGACGTACTTCTATTTAGTGGAAGCCACCAACTCGGGCGGGACATCAGCAGCCTCGAACCAAACCAGCGCAACCACACAAGCTGGGACAGGCGGCAGCAGCATCCAGATCAACTCCGGCGGTCCGGCGGTAAGTCCGTTCGTGGCCGACGAAGATTTTGTGGGAGGGGGGGCCAGCGGCACCGGCAACACGATTGATACTTCCGCTGTAATCAATCCGGCGCCGATGGCGGTCTATCAGACTGAGCGCTTTGGTAACTTCACCTACACCATTCCTGGCCTCAATGCCGGGACTTCATACACGGTACGGCTGCACTTCGCGGAGTTCTATTGGACGATGGTAGGGCAGCGCGTCTTCAACGTTCTGATCAACCAGAACCAGGTGCTCACTAACTTCGACATCATTGCGGCAGCGGGAGCGGCGAATAAGGCAATCGTCGAGCAGTTCACGGCCACCGCCAACAGCAGCGGCCAGATTGTCATTCAGTATGTCACCGTCAAGGACAACGCCAAATCCAGCGCCATTGAAATCATCAGCGGCGGTGGTTCTTGCACTGCGCCGTCGGCCCCAACTGGATTGAGCGCCACGGCAGCATCCAGCAGTCAGATCAATTTGAGCTGGACGGCAAGCACGTCATCTTGCGCGGTGAACTACAACGTCTTTCGCAGCTTGACGTCAGGCTTCACGCCTTCGAGCAGCAATCAGATTGCGAGCAACGTGAGCAGTACTTCGTTCTCGGATACGGGACTGGCGGCTTCGACAACCTATTACTACCTAGTAGAAGCGACGAACGCGGGTGGCACATCAGCAGCTTCCAATCAGACGAGTGTAACCACGCAAGCCGGAACGGGAGTTGTCCAGATCAATTGCGGCGGTCCCGCGGTAAGCCCCTTCGTGGCCGATGAGTTCTTCTCCGCCAGCGGCACCATCAATCACGCCAACACCATTGACCTGAGCGGGGTGACGAACCCGGCGCCGATGGCCGTCTACCAAACCGCGCGCATTGGGAATTTCACCTACACGATTCCGGGTTTTGCCGCCGGATCGAGCCATGCCGTGCGCCTGCACTTCGCCGAGACTTACTTCACTGCGGCTGGTTCGCGGACGTTTAACGTGAACATCAACGGCACGCAGGTGCTGACCAACTTCGATATTGTTGCGGCCGCCGGTGCCAAGAACAAGGCAGTGATCAAACCGTTCACTGTGAACGCAAATGCCAGCGGCCAGTACGTGATCACGTTCACGAGCGTGGTCAACAACTCTCTAGTGAGCGGGATCGAGGTCCAGTAGCAATCGAGCGATTGAATCCAGGAGGTATGCAATGCTGGAACACAAAAAAATCGGCGCGATCACTCTGTTTCTGATCCTGGCGTTGTTTTATGTGCCGGGAACTGCTGGGGCTCAATCTTCTGTCGGAGTAACGGTTGACCAAACTACTCCCGGACAGACGGTCTCCCCTGACTTCGAAGGCTTCAGCGTTGAAATGCTCCTGGCCTTCCCCGACGGCAGCGGGAACTACCTGTTCAGCGGGAATAACACCGCTCTCATCGGGATGTTCAAGAGCCTTGGCATCAAAAGCCTGCGCATGGGCGGCAACAGCGCCGACAATGTCGCCGATAACAACGGCCAACTCCCGATTGATGCAACCTGCGCGGCGGCCGATAAGTGCCCCAACGCCGACAGCCTGTACGCCTTTGCCCAGGCCGCCGGCGTCAATGTGCTCTTCACGTTGCGGTTGAAGGTTTACGATCCCAACGCCGCCGCGGTAGAGGCCGGTTACATCATGAAGCACTACGCTTCCTTAACCAAGTGCTTTCAGGTGGGCAACGAGCCGAACGTCTTCATCGGCAGTTACAGCACATACGACACTGATTTCAAGGCTTATAGGAGTGCGGTCCTGAACGTCGCTCCGACCGCGACGTTCTGTGCTCCGGCAGTGACCAATGGCGGCGGCCAGCCCTGGGCTGAGTCATTCGCGACCGAGTACAAGGGTGATCCAACGATCCAGTTGATCTGCGGACACTACTATCCGGGCGCACGTACGGGCACGATTACCGGGGACATCAACTATATATTGGACCCCAGCAGGCTCGTCGGAGGCGCGAACAACTACACCCAGTACTACAACAACTTTCCAAGTTTCGCCGTAGCCGCAGGAGAAACCTGGCGGCTCGAGGAGACCAATAGCCTGGTCAGCCAGGGCGAGACGGGCGTGAGCGACGTTTATACATCCACGCTTTGGGCGCTCGACTACCAACATTGGTGGGCCCAGCAGCACAACGCCGGCGGGCTCAATTTTCACGAAGGCGCCTCGTCTGTTTATAACGCCTTCGTGCCCACCACGTTGAGCAGCAGCTACACCGCCAGACCTGTTGCCTATGGAATCAAGGCCTTCAGTCTCGGGGGAGCGGGGCAAAACGTCACAACTACGGTCAGCTCGAATCCGAATAGTGTCAATATCACCGCCTACGGCCTGCTGGATCCCACAACGGGAAACTTGTTCGTAACCCTCATCAATAAGGAGCACTTCACAGGAGCGAAAAACGCGACGGTTACTCTGAATCCCGGGACAGCTTATACCGGCGGAAAAGTGTGGGCTCTGCAGCAAACGAGTGGCGATGTTACCGTTGCCACCGGCATTACGCTTGGTAGTGCAACCATCGGTGGAGACGGCACCTGGAACGGCACGGCGTCTACGATCTCGCCTGCGAGTTCCGGAGATTTCATCATCAGTGTCCCCGCAGCCAGTGCAGCCATCGTAGAGTTGACCGGAAAAGGCACTCCACCACCACCACCGCAACCGCCTTCAAACTTGGCGGCCAGCGCCATTTCCAGCAGCCAGATCAACCTGAGTTGGACACCATCGCCGACCTCGGGTGTTACTTACAGCATTTTCCGCAGCACGACCCCCGGATTCACGCCCTCCAGCGGCAACCAGATCGCGAGCGGGGTAAGCACCACGTCCTTCTCGGATACGACGGCATCGTGCAATACCACCTACTTCTATCTGGTGGAAGCCGCCAACGTAGGCGGCACATCCGCGCCAGCCAACCAAGCCAGTGCGACAACCCAAGCCTGCATTGCGATGTCGGTCCAGATCAATTCGGGTGGGCCGGCTGTCAGTCCATTTGTGGCTGACGAGTTCTTTGCAGGCGGCGGCACCATCAACCACGCTAACACCATTGACCTGAGCGGGGTGACTAACCCGGCGCCGATGGCGGTGTACCAAACCGCGCGCACGGGAAATTTTACCTACACGATTCCGGGCTTTAGTCCCGGATCGAGCCAGACGGTGCGGCTGCACTTTGCTGAGACCTTCTTCTCAACGACCGGTTCCCGGGTCTTCAACGTGAGCATCAACGGGACACAGGTACTGACGAACTTCGATATCGTTGCGGCTGCGGGCGCCAAGAACAAGGCCGTCGTCGAGCAGTTCAATGGTGAAGCTGCGAATTCCAGCGGCCAGTACGTAATCACATTCACCTCAGTCGTCAACAATTCGCTGGTGAGCGGAATCGAAATCACCTCGGGTGCTGTTTGCAACATACCCACAGCGCCCAGCGGACTGAGTGCGACGGGGGTTTCCGCCAGCCAGATCAATCTGAGCTGGACTGCCAGCACGTCGAACTGCACGCCGACCTACAACGTGTTCCGCAGCACGACTTCGGGCTTCACGCCGTCAAGCAGCAACCAGGTCGTCAGCGGAATTATGGGCACGTCCTTTTCTGACACAGGGCTGGCGGCTTCGACGCCGTACTTCTATTTAGTAGAAGCCACCGATTCGGCCGGAACATCCGGACCGTCAAATCAAGCCAGCGCGACCACGCTTGCCTCTTGCACAACAGTGCCCACCCCGCCCAGCGGGCTGAGTGCGACGGCAGTTTCCAGCAGCCAGATCAACTTGAGCTGGACTGCGAGTACGGCGTCGGGATGCACGGTCACCTACAACGTGTTCCGCAGCACGACTTCGGGCTTCACACCATCAAGCAGCAACCAGGTTGCCAGCGGAGTGACGGGCACCGCCTTCTCCGACACCGGGCTGGCGGCTTCGACGACGTACTTCTATCTAGTAGAAGCCACCGACTCGGCAGGCACATCCGGACCGTCGAATCAAGCCAGCGCAACCACGATCATATTGCAGTGCTTCTGCATCAATGCCGGCGGCCCGGCAGTAAGCTCATTCCTCGCCGATCAGGACTTCGCCGGAGGCGGCACCATTAATCACGCCAACACCATTGATCTGAGCGGGGTGACGAACCCAGCGCCGATGGCGGTCTACCAAACCGCGCGTGTGGGGAACTTCACCTATACGCTTCCGGGCTTTGCCGCGGGATCAAGTCACACCGTGCGGCTGCACTTTACTGAGACCTTCTTCTCGACGACCGGTTCCCGAACGTTCAACGTGAGCATCAACGGGACGCAGGTATTGACGAACTTCGATATCGTTGCCGCCGCGGGCGCCAAGAACAAGGCGGTGATCGAGCAGTTCACCGAGAACGCGAATTCCAGCGGCCAGTACGTGATCCAGTTCAGTTCAGTGGTCAACCAATCTCTGGTGAGTGGGATCGAGATTCAGTAGCAGTGACAACCAACTCAATTTTGGAGGAGTGCATGAAAACGCAGTTTGATTCGAGTCGCACTATAAAGCGGGTGGGTCTGTTCCTGCTCATCATTGCCATCGTCGCCGCTCCGGTAGCGGCTCAAACACGTCAATTCACCATCAAGAACAATTGTTCTGAAACCGTTTGGTTGGCAGGCGCGGGCACTCCCACGCCGGTTTTCAACGGTTCCCCCGGCGGGTTGGCAATGGCGCCCGGCACCAGCGTAATCACCAGCGTTCCAGCACCGTGGGTGGCAGGCAGGTTCTGGGGACGACGGAACTGCACCTTCGACAGCAGCGGCAAAGGATCATGCGCTACCGGCGACTGCGGCGGTCTGTTGCAATGCACACATACCGGGGCGGGGAATACCAGCCTGGCTGAATTCACCCTGACCGGCACCACCGGCAGCGACAACTACGACGTCAGCCTGGTGGATGCCTTCGATTTTCCCATTTCGATCCAGCTCGACGATCCGGCTCCCTCGCACTGCGTCAATCCCGCGTGCCAGACGGATTTGCGCACTTTGTGCCCCGCAGACCAACAGAATAAGGATGCGGCGGGCAACGTGGTCGGGTGCAAGAGCTTGTGCGGAAAGTACAGCACCCCCAACTACTGCTGCGGTGGTCCCTATGGCGTGCCGGGAGCGTGTAACAATGTCTCCTGGAATACGAATTTCCGCGCAACGGTCGTCAAAAACGCATGCCCATCGGTCTACGGCTATGCGTATGACGACGCCTCGAGCGACTTCGGCTGCCATCCCCCTGCCGCACCGGGGTATATAGTCACTTTCTGCCCGGATTCCAGCGTTCCTAACGCGAACCCTAATACCAACCCTACTTTCACAATTACCGCGAGCGATAACGGCCAGACCGTGGCGCCGGGTAACTCCGTTACCTACCACCTCAACGTTACGGCAAGCAGCACCTTCAGCGGGACGGTGAATCTGGGCGCGGCTCACATGCCGCAAAGCTGCACCTGGGCGGCGGGCGGAGCGGCAAGCTGCTCTACTGCCGCGTCATCGGCGACCTTCAGCACGACCTCGGTCGCACTTACGCCCGGCGCAACCGCACCGGTTACGCTGACGATCAAAGCCAACGCCAGCCCGGCGCCGATCTTAGGCACAAGCAACATCGAAGTGATTGGGCAAAGCGGCGCTCTAGAGAATGTTTGGGAAGGCGCATTAACCGTGGGGGATCCTACAGCGCAGGATTACACGCTGCAAGTTACACCGAACACGCCGCAAACCATCGCGCCGGGCGGCTCGATGGTTTACAACATGACTCTGACGCCGCTTAACGGCTTCACTGGAACCGTCAATTTTCTTTCCTTTGGCACGCCGCCGGGCACAGTCTCGTTCAGTCCGGGTTCGGTCACTCTTTCGGGATCTGCCCAGACGGCGACCTTTACAGTCAACAGCTCAACAGGCGCCACGAAAAAGACCTATTATCCCCTGATCACGACATTCACCGGGAACCGACTGCACGATTCCCAAAACGCTCTGACGCTGTCTACTGGCGGAACCCCAGACTTCACGATCGCAGCCACGCCAAGTTCGCAAAACGTAGTACAGGGCAATAGCACCACCTACACCGTGTCAGTCGGTGCGTTGAACGGGTTCACTGGAACTGTGTCGCTGGGCGCCAGCGGTTTGCCCTCGGGTGCGAGCGCCAGCTTTAATCCTGCTTCAATCAGCGGTTCCGGCACATCCACGCTTACGGTTACGACCGCAACCTCGACTCCGGCAGGGAATTATACGCTGACCATTACGGGCACGAGCGGCAGCTTGTCGCATCCTGCCCACGTTACACTGACGGTCACGGGCACGCCACCTCAACCACCCTCAAACCTGACAGCGAGCACGGTCTCCAGCTCCGCTATCAACCTGAGTTGGACACCATCGCCGACCTCGGGGGTGACCTACAGTGTCTTCCGCAGCACGACGTCCGGTTTCACACCTTCGAGCAGCAACCAGATTGCGAGCGGCGTGACCAGCACATCCTTCGCAGATTCTGGACTGACGTGCGGCACAATGTACTTCTATCAGGTGGAAGCCGCCAACGCCGGCGGTACATCCACGCCGACAAACCAGGCCAGCGCGGCAACTCAAACCTGCGTCGGGCCGAACGTCGCCATCAACTCGGGCGGGCCGGCGGTGGCTCCCTTTGCCGCCGACGTAGATTTCGTGGGCGGCGGCACGATCAATCACGCCAACACTATTGATTTGAGTGGCGTGACTAGTCCGGCACCGATGGCGGTGTATCAGACCGCCCGTACAGGAAATTTCACCTACACGATTCCGGGTTTTGCCCCCGGGTCGAGCCAGACGATACGGCTGCACTTTGCTGAAACGTTCTTCGCGGCTGCTGGTTCCCGGGTGTTCAACGTGACTATCAACGGCACGCAGGTATTGACCAACTTCGATATCTTTGCGGCCGCAGGCGCGAAGAACAAAGCGGTTATCGAGCAGTTCACGGAAGCGGCAGATTCCAGCGGCAACTACGTGATCCAGTTCACCTCGGTGGTCAACAACTCTCTGGTGAGCGGGATCGAAATTCTCACGTCCCAATCTTGCACGCCGCCCACAACGCCCAGCGGACTGAGCGCCATAGCAGCTTCCAGCAGCCAGATCAACCTGAGCTGGGCAGCGAGCAGTTCTTCCTGCGCGGTGACCTACAGCGTATTCCGCAGCACAACTTCTGGCTTCATACCCTCGAGCAGCAACCAAGTCGCGAGCGGAGTGACGGGCACGTCCTTCTCGGATGGAGGGTTGGCGTGCAGCACCACCTACTTCTATGTAGTCGAGGCTGTCAATTCGGGCGGCACATCAGCGTCGTCGAACGAGGTGAGTGCTACCACGCCACCCTGTGTGGGGATCCAGATCAACTCGGGCGGGCCGGCGGTGAGTCCGTTCGTAGCTGACGTGGATTTCGCCGGAGGCGCCACAATCAATCACGCCAATACGATTGATCTCAGCGGTGTGACCAACCCAGCGCCGATGGCGGTCTATCAAACCGCACGCGTGGGGAATTTCACTTACACGATTCCAGGGTTCGCGGCGGGATCGAGCCATACGGTGCGGCTGCACTTTGCCGAGACCTTCTTTGCTTCCGCTGGTTCCCGAACGTTCAATGTGACCATCAACGGGACCCAGGCATTGACGGGCTTCGATATTTTTGCGGCTGCCGGAGCCAAGAACAAGGCAGTGATTAAGCAGTTCACGGAAAACGCGAACCCCAGTGGCCAGTACGTGATCACGTTCACCTCAGTGGTCAACCAGTCTCTGGTGAGCGGGATCGAAGTCCAGTAGCAGTGACGACTAACTCAGATTGGAGAGGCGCATGAAAACGCAGCTTGGTTCGTGTACCACAATAGAGAGGGCGGGCTTGTTTCTGCTCATCATTGCCATCGTCGCTGCTCCGGCAGCGGCTCAAACGCGTACGTTCACGGTTAAAAACAATTGCTCCGAAACCGTTTGGGCGGCGGCGTCCGCCACCCAGGGGCCCCTCGTCTTCAACGGCACTTCTCCGGGGGGCATAGAATTGCTCCCCGGCGCAACCGCAACCGCAACCGTTGCAATACCGTGGTCTGCGGGAAGGATCTGGGGACGGCGGGAGTGCACCTTCGACAGCAGCGGCAAGGGATCATGCGCCACCGGAGACTGCGGCGGCGTTCTGAATTGCGCGCATTCCGGGGCGGGGAACACCACGCTTACGGAGTGGACCCTCGACGGCGGCACCATCCCCGACAATTATGACGTCAGCATTGTGGATGCCTTCGATTTTCCCATCTCGATCCAGCTCGACGACCCCAACCCGAACCATTGTGTAAATTCCGCATGCTCGGCGGATCTCCGCAGCTTTTGTACAGGGGATCAGCGGACCCTGGATTCGGCGGGAAACGTGGTAGGGTGCAAGAGCCTGTTCGGAAAATACCTGACGCCGAACTATGGCTGCACCGGCCTGTATGGAGTGCCCGCATCCTGCAACAACGTCTCGTGGAACACGAATTGGCGGGGGACGGTCGTCAAGAAGCACTGTCCTTCCTCTTACGGCTATCCGTATGACGACCCTTCGAGCGACATCGCTTGCCTTCCCGCCCCCGCGACGGGCTATATCGTCACGTTCTGCCCGGCTTCAACGGTCCCCAACGGCGATCCCACGGTCTCACCGAGTTTTCTGATTACGGCCAGCAATGACGGCCAGACGGTGACCCCGGGTAACTTGGCGACGTACAACCTGAACCTCACGGCCAGCAGCACGTTTACCGGGACGGTGGCCCTAAGCTTGAACGACGCGCCGTCGAGCTGCACGTGGTCCGGTACCGGCGGTAAATATTCATCGAGCTGCCATGTGGCTTCGACTGCCACGTTCAGCCCGGCGTCGGTTTCACTGACGCCGAACGCCGTGGTGCCCGTGACGCTGACCATCCATGCGAACACCAGCCCCGCCCCCAGCCTTCAAACCAGCGGTATCGAGGTGATGGGGCGTAGCGGCGCTTATCAGAATGTTTGGGAAGGGCAAATCACGGTGGCCGATCCTACGGCGCCGGATTATACGCTTCAAGTTACTCCCACTGCTCCGCAAACCATCGCGCCGGGCAGCTCAATTACCTATAACCTGACGCTCACGCCGGTGAACGCGTTCAGCGGGACGGTGAGCATGGCTTCGTTTGGTGGCGTTCCGGGCACAGCCACGTTCAATCCGGCCACAGTTACGCTTTCGGGAATGGGTTCCCAGACGGCGACGCTCACCCTCGCCACTCCGTCTACGGCGACGAAGAAGACATATTACCCGCTCATCAGCACCTTTACTGCGAATCGCCTGCATGATTTCCAGACTAGCCTGACGCTGTCTACTGGTGGAACCCCAGATTTCACGATCGCAGCCACGCCCAGTTCGCAGAGTGTCGTAGCCGGGAATAGCACCAGCTATACGGTGTCAGTCAGTCCGCAGAACGGTTTTACTGGGAGCGTGTCGCTGGGAGCCAGCGGATTGCCCTCCGGCGCGAGCGCCAGCTTTAATCCCGCCTCGATCAGCGGCTCCGGCACATCTACTGCGACCATTACGACCAGCAGCACAACTCCGGCAGGCAACTATACGCTCACCATCACCGGCACGAGCGGCAGCTTGTCGCATCCTGCGAACGTGACGCTGACGGTAACCGGGCCTGTCCAGCCGCCGCAACCGCCCTCGAATCTCATGGCGAACGCGGTTTCCAGCTCCGCCATCAATCTGAGCTGGACAGCCTCGCCGACCTCCGGCGTTACCTACGATGTCTTTCGCAGCACGACGTCTGGTTTCTCACCCTCGAGCAGCAACCAGATTGCGAGTGGAGTGACAGTCACATCCTTCTCGGATTCTGGGTTGACCTGTAACACCGCGTACTTCTATCTAGTGGAGGCCGCAAATTCAGGTGGCACTTCGTCGCCTTCGAACCAAGCCAGCGCAACCACTCAAGCGTGTGTTGTTGCGCCCGTCCAGATCAATGCCGGCGGGCCGGCGGTGAGTCCGTTCGCTGCCGACACGGACTTCACCGGTGGCAGCACCATCAACCACCCCAACACCATTGACCTGAGCGGAGTGACCAATCCGGCGCCCATGGCGGTCTACCAGACCGCGCGCGTTGGCACTTTCACCTATACAATTCCGGGCTTCACTGCGGGATCCAGCCATACGGTGCGGCTGCACTTTGCTGAAACCTTCTGGGGGACAGCGGGGAGCCGTATCTTCAACGTGACCATCAATGGGACGCCGGTACTGACCAATTTCGATATCTTTGCGGCCGCTGGCGGCAAAAACAAGGCAGTCATCAAGCAGTTTACGGTGAACCCAAACAGCAGCAACCAGTATTCGATTACATTCACCACGGTGAAAGACAAGTCCCTGGTCAGTGGGATCGAAGTCCAGTAGCAGTCAACTCGAGCCTGGGAAGTAGGCCCTCCCCCAGGCTCTTTTTTCTCTGGAGGCGTACAGTTCTGCTTTGTTGAGCGCCCGACAGGCAGCTTGTTAAATTTAACGTTTTAAAAAGTTAATTTAACCGCATGAAACTTGACTCCTCTTGGGAAGCAGAAGAAACTCCGCGCTGGATAAAACTCAGCACTGTCTACAGCTGCTGAGGCAAGCAACGACGAGAGGAAGCGATCTTTTAAGGGGATAAAACAGCTATGCAGCCTCCGCACGGTGCTTGCGCCAGGCGCCCTGTTTGTAGGTGCTTAGCGCTTCCCATGGAAGCGTGGCATGGGCCCAAACGGTGCCTGTCCAACTTTGGGTCACCACCTCTGGCACCACTGAGATCGTTATTGGCTTAAAGCAGCAACCGCTGCCATAGACGTGGGTGACACCAAGACTTTCCAGACGATGGAAGGTGGCGGAGCAGTCCTTTAAAGTGCGCTGGCACTCGCGAGTGTTCCACTACACGCTCCCGGTGAATACCAGCGTGATTTTTCGCTGGCCGGGGACACCCGCAGGTACCGGGATGCACACAAGTTCGGAAGCCGCAATCAGCGGACACGGAATTCAGTAAGCCGGCTCGCACAGGTCTCAGCGTGAGCGGCTGCATGAAGTAGAAACAAGGGGAAGGCAAAACATAGAGACCACACTTTGCAACACTCTGGAGGAGAGAAATAGCCATGAAGACGAATCTAAATCAGTTAAAACAAGAGGCACATGCTGATCGTTCAAAGCGCGTGCATTTTCAAACATCACTTCTTTTGCAAGCGAGCGGGCAATTTCGCTGGTTTGCGTTAGCGGCCTTCGCGGCCGTATTTGCGGCTTTGTTTCTGACCGCGTTTGCACAACCTGCCAGTGCCCAAGACGTCTTCGGGCGCATCTCCGGGACGGTCACAGACACGCAGGGCGCCGTTATTCCTGATGCCACGATCACCATTACCGACGAGCAGACGAGAATAGCGCGAACCCTGAAGACCGACGCTCACGGATACTACGTGGCCGATGAACTGCCCGTTGGCAAGTATACGGTGAGTGCTACTGCACAACAGGGTTTCAAGGGTATCAAAAAGACGGGAAATGATTTATCCGCCGGCGCCCGCCTGGCCGTGGACTTGCGGCTGGAGGTCGGCGCCACTACCGATGTCGTAGAGGTGACCGCAACAGGTGAGACCGTCAATACGATTTCTGGCGAGCTCGCCCGCACCGTCGATTCTCAACAGGTGCAAAATCTGGCCCTGAATCAGCGTAACTATGTACAGTTGGTTTCACTCATCCCCGGCGCGGCGCTTACCGTCTTCGACCAGCAAACGCTGACCACCGGCATGTCCACCACAGCCTCCAGCGTCAATGGCCGCCGCGCTGATGGCAACAATTTTGCCGTTGACGGCGGCTTCAACATGGATTCGGGCTCCAACGCCACGCAACTCAACAACGTGGGCATTGATTTTATTCAGGAAGTCTCCATCAAGAGCTCCAACTTTTCCGCGGAATACGGGCGCAACTCCGGCGCTTCGGTCAATGTGGTGACCCGCAGGGGAGGGGAGTCGTTTCACGGCGGCGCTTTTGAATACCTGCGCAACAACGCATTCGATGCCATAAACCCTGCCAACAAGATCTTCATACCACCCGGTACGCCGACAAAAAACCTGGAGAGCATCCTCCGCTACAATGACTTCGGATGGAACTTTGGCGGACCCATCATCCATAAGAAACTGTTTTTCTTCGTCGGGGAGGAGTGGAAGCGGATTCGTCAAACTGCAAATCCGCAACAACTCACGCTTCCCACCACGGCCGAGTTGTCTGGCAACTTCAGCAATTCAGGAGTGACGCTCAAGTTGCCTACAAATCCGGGAAGTGTCCCACCAGGCTGCACGATCACCGCTAACGTTCTGTCGCCGCAGTGCATCACGCCTGACGGTGCGGCCATAGCGGCGGTCTATGCCAAGATGGCGGGGGTGGCTTCCACCTTCAGTAACACAGTCAAGTCTGGTAATGCGATTTTTCAGCCTAACAATCCGCAGAACTGGCGGGAAGACATCGTACGCATTGACTATCAGCTCAATAACGCCCACAGCATTTACGGCCGCTACATTCACGATGAGCTTAACCTGATTGACGCCTTTGGGACCTTTGTTCCGGCGAACAGCCTGCCCACTACCCCCACCAACCGTGTCCGTCCCGGGTTTAGCTATCAGGTAGCGGACGTATGGATCATCAATCCGCATCTCATCAACGAGGCGAAATTCAACGTCTCCTGGAACAAACAGCGCATTCCCCCCTCGGGTAACCTTTGGCAACGGTCAACCTACGGCTTCCAATTCGCCTCCGCTATACCGCCTAGCTTCGGGGGAAGATTCCCCAATGGAATTCCTCACGTTAGTTTCACCGGGATTGGGAATGCTTTTGCGACCGCGGCGCCCACGCAGTTCCCAGGTCCATTTTTCTCGTTGCTCGCGCCCACCGTGGATATTTCTCCCACCGACAACCTCACTTGGACTCGGGGAAGTCACACCTTAAAGTTTGGAGTGATGTATGCACGCAATCGCAAGGACCAGAACTCGCGTACTGATTCTTATAACGGCAGGATAGTTTTTCAGGCTGGCGGTAACGCGGCGAACATCGCGAACACCACGAACGACCCCTTCGCCGACGCGCTCATGGGGAACTTTCAGAGCTACTCGCAACAGTCAGCCGATCCGGTTGGCCACTTCCGCTACAACAACACCGAAGCCTACATTAACGATAACTGGAAGGTCACCCGTAATTTGAGCCTCGAATTGGGGCTTCGCTATCAATACATAGGGCCGACCTACACTCAGGGCAACAACCTGGTCAATTTCGACCCAAGGCAGTATAACCCGGCCACAGCCCCGACCTTGAACGGCACTATTCCCGTCAGTCCCTTTCTCGACCAGGGATACGTAATTGATGGATTAGTGCGTCCGGGCGCAGTACCTGCAGACCAGTTGGTTCGCGTGCCTGGCGGAAACAGCGCTTTTGTCCTGGCTGTGCCGGCGGGAGGTTCGCGCGGCCTCTATGGAGGGAAAAACCTGTTCGCGCCGCGTTTTGGTTTTTCCTTCTCGCCGTTCAGCGATGACAAGACCGTCATTCGCGGAGGCTTCGGCATTTTCTACGACAAGCCGGAGGGCAACATCATCTTCGGACAACCTGGCTTAGTGCCTTTTTTGAAGTCGGTAACATATAACAGTGGCAATTTGTCGAACATCACCAATGGTGCTGGGAATACCCCGACCATCTTTGGCATGAGCGCGGTAGACCCGAATTTCAAAAACGCCATGAGCATGCAGTACAGCTTTGGCATACAGCATGAGCTTCCCTTCGGCGTGCTCGGAGAAGTGAGTTATGTGGGCAACCAGGGGCGGCACGAAGTACGCCAGCCTAACATCAATGTGCCAACTTTTGAGGTGGTCAACGCAGCCCAGGCTGCCAATCCTACATTTACTAGGATTACCCAGGTTGTGGTCAACCCCATTCGTTCTTTCGTGGGTTATACCGACATCACCCAGTTCCGCAGTGATAGCAACTCCAATTACAACGCCCTGCAGCTTTTTGCCACCAAGCGTAAGGGCAACCTGCTGGCCACGGTTAGCTATACCTGGTCGAGAGTGCTGGGTAACACCGGTGGCATCAATGACAATCCTGAACCTGAATGTGCATTTACGTGTGTTCTCCCCAACGGCCAGACTGTAACTTGGCACCGCTTCGATTACGGGCCCCTGAGTTTTGACCGGCGGCACATTTTCGTAGCTACCTACAACTATGAATTTCCGTTCTTCCGCAGCCAGCAAGGTATTGCCGGTGTTCTCTTGGGAGGCTGGCAGGTGGGTGGCATAACCCGGGCCCAGACCGGCCAACCCCTCACCGTGACCGCCACGCAAGAGGTGGGAAACCAGAGTTTCAATCGACGCGCTGACATGATTCCCGGCGTGCCGCTGTATTCGGGGTATATCTGCCCGCAAGCGACCAAGTGCTGGTTTAACCCCGGCGTTATCAAGGACCCGATCAGTCAGCAACAAATTATGAACACACCCTCATTCGTGACAGCCTCCGTCCCGACGACAGGGGCACCAAGTGGACCGTTCAACCGGGTAGGCAACGCCCCCACGGGAAACATCATCGGCCCAGGCTACTTCAACTGGGACTTTTCGGTACGTAAGCGGTTCAACCTGCCCAGAGAAGGCATGAACCTTATGTTCCAGACGGACCTTTTCAACGCCTTCAACCGGGCAAACTGGCTCAACCCTGGCACGAATGCGGGCGGGGGTCTCGGAATTATCAACTCCGCCGCCACTCCGCGCCAGATGCAGTTCGGTTTGAAGTTGAACTTCTGAACTGTCGGCGTGGGATTCTGTTGCGAGAACTCACAACTCGCAACAGAGTCCCAGCCACGGGAAATCGAACGTTTGAGAAATGAATCCTTGCGGCCCCAAACCCGTTTCTATAGCGGGTAGAGAGCTACGGAAGATGATCCATGGTAGGTCAGTAGCGGGAAGCGGCAAGGAGCAATGCGGTAGAACGATTCAAGGACCTTCATAATGAGAAGACTCTGTTATTTACTCACAATCATGTTGCTGCTTGCACCCAGTGTTTTTGCGCAAGATATGCCCCGTTCCCAGTCTGAGATTGAACAAAAGATTGATTCGATTCTCAGCAAGATGACCCTCGAAGAAAAAATTGACATGATCGGCGGCCAGAATGCGTTTTACATTCGTGGCTATGAACGGCTTGGTCTGCCGGCTTTAAAAATGGCGGACGGACCGGTCGGGGTGAGGAATTATGGCCCCTCGACCGCCTACCCCGTGGGTATCGCGCTCGCCGCCTCCTGGGACCCCGAGTTGGTCAACCGTGTGGGCACGATGATTGGGCAAGAGGCCCGCTCCCGGGGTGTTCACTTCATGCTGGGGCCGGGAGTGAATATCTATCGCGCGCCCATGGCGGGCAGAAATTTTGAATATTACGGTGAGGACCCATTCCTGGCCTCGCGCACAGCGGTGGCGTACATCAAGGGCATCCAAAGCCAGGGTGTCATCGCTACCGTGAAACATTTCCTCGGGAACAACCAGGAATATGACCGTCACAACGTCAGTTCAGACATTGATGAGAGGACCCTGCGCGAAATCTATCTTCCGACCTTTGAAGCGGCGGTAAAAGAAGCGCACGTGGGCGCCATCATGGATTCCTACAACCTGGTCAACGGCATCCACATGACCCAGAACAATTATTTCAACACTCAGATTGCAAAAAAGGAGTGGGGCTTTGACGGCATTGTAATGTCGGACTGGGATTCTACTTATGACGGCGTTGCCGCCGCCACCACCGGGCTGGATTTGGAGATGCCCTCTGGCAAATTCATGAATCGCAAGAACCTGCTTCCCGCAATCCAGGAAGGGAAGCTGTCGGTTGCCACGCTGGACGACAAAGTCCGGAGAATACTGCGCAAGACAATTCAGTTTGGATTTCTGGATCGTGATCAGACCGATTTGAGCATACCGCGTTATAACCAGCAGGGGCGCCAGCTTGCGCTGGAAGCCGCCAAAGACAGCATGGTGCTGCTCAAGAATGAAGGCAATCTGCTGCCTCTCGACAAAAGCAAGATCAAGTCAATCGCAGTGATTGGACCGGATGCATATCCGGCAGTTCCCGGCGGTGGGGGCAGCTCGCGCGTGATACCGTTTAAAGCTGTCAGTTACCTGGAAGGGCTCAGTGACTACCAGGGCGCCAGCGTAAAGGTCTATTACGCCCGCGGCGTTCCCAAATGGGACGACACCTTCGACACAACTGATTTCATGACTGCTGAAAGCGATGGTCAGAGGGGGCTTCGCAGGGAATATTTCGACAATATCAATCTGCAAGGTGAGCCGGTCATGACGCGAACCGACCGGCACGTCAATTTTCACGGCAGCCTGGGAGGCGGTTCAGCCGCCAACTTCTCGGTGCGTTGGACCGGCTATTACACGCCGCAAAGTACAGGCACCTTCCAATTCTATGTGTCCACCAGGGGCGGCTATCAGTTGTATATAGGTGATCGACCGGTTCTCGACTATTGGCAGCAGCAGGAAAGCGATACCGTTCATACCTATCATGAAACGTTGCAGGCGGGTCGGGCTTACAAAATCACTCTGGAGTATTTCGAGAAAGGCAACGAGGCCAATATCGGCTTAGGGATTATCAGCTCTGAAACCCTTGCCGACCCGGCGGCCAAAGTCCTGGCTGCGCAGGCCGACGTTGCGATTGTTTTTGTGGGATTCGATCCCTCGAGTGAAAAAGAGGGATCTGACCGCACATTCCAATTGCCTGCCGGTCAGGATGAACTCATCAATCAGGTCCTGAGCGCCAACAAGAAAACCATTGTGGTTGTGACCGCTGGCGGTAATGTTGACATGACACGATGGGTTGACCGCGTTCCAGCCCTGGTGCACGCCTGGTATCCAGGACAAGAGGGCGGCACCGCGTTGGCCCAGCTTCTCTTCGGCGATTTCAGCCCGTCGGGAAAGTTGCCCGTGAGTTTTGAGCGCCGCTGGGAAGATAGCGCAGTCTTCGACAGCTACTATCCGCAAGGCGATGCAAAGAAAGTGACCTATACAGAAGGTGTTTTTTTAGGATACAGGCACTTCGATAAGGCCGCTACCAAACCGCTTTTTCCCTTTGGCTATGGACTGTCGTACACCAGGTTCAAGTATAGCAATCTGGCGATCTCGCCTGACATACTGAAGGAAGATGGTACGATCACAGTTTCCTTCGATGTAACCAATACGGGAGAGCGCGAGGGCTCTGAGGTTGCCCAGGTTTATGTTGGGGACCGCCATGCGAGTGTTCCGCGTCCGGTCAAAGAACTCAAGGGATTTGCCAAGATTCACCTCATGCCTGGCGAAACCCACAGAGCAAGCGTGACCATTGATCGCAGAGCCCTGTCGTTCTACGACGTGAACAATAAACGGTGGAAGGCGGAACCGGGTGATTTTGACATTTATGTAGCCAGTTCCGCCGAGCAGATCAATCTTCAGGGCAAACTCACATTACAAGCCGGGGAAGCGACTCCAGGATCCGCAATGGGAGGCAAATGACAATTGTAGCGCCGGCGTCCTCGCCCGCTGTCATGTGTACGCCTGGTAATAAGAAGTGGTACCAAAGGGGTATCAAACCGTTGGTCTTCGAGGAATTGGAGCCTATAATTTTCTTGAGGTACGTCTGCAGTTGTGAGAACAACAGCGATACGGGCGTGCCTTTCGGAGTTTGGGTAAACGTTAGGGGATGAACACTACCTCAGCAAGTGTCAGTTTGTCGGCTTTGTATGTGGTTGATTGTAAAGTACTTAACACCCAAAGAGTATCTGGAACTGACTTGCTAGCAAGTCCCCCTCCCCGCTACGTGAAAAAGGAGAAACTACTAGTGGCTCAAGATTCCGGCGAACAAGCACATGCTTAAAACACATATCGCCATATCCCATTACATCTGTTGTTCGTTGTGCCAGCACAGAAAAGATTTGTCTATTCCCGATAACTCTCGGAGGAGTGTTCATGATGTTGTTTCGCAAGCTTTTGTTTCACGTCCTGGCGGCCGGGCTTGCCGCTGGTAGCGCGGTAGTTTGGGCACAGGACCCGGGGACACGTGCACGGGATCTCGTCAACCGCATGACTTTGGACGAAAAGATCCAGGAACTGCACGGCCTCAGAGAGCCCGGTCACTTTCGTTATGTGCCGGGAATCCCACGGCTAGGCATTCCGGCTTTCCAGATCACCAACGGTCCAGCCGGGGCCGGCCCTGGCGGCACGCGTCCTCAGGCGAAAGCCACGGCGCTGCCGTCCCCCATCTCGCTAGCGGCCACCTGGGACGCTGAACTGGCCAACCTTAACGGCGTGATCATCGGTGCCGAGTCCAGAGATCTGGGCAGTGCATTGGTCGAAGCGCCGACGATTAATATCGCGCGCGTGCCGCAGAACGGCCGGACCTTCGAAGGTTATGGGGAAGATCCCTATCTCGCTGGTCAAATTTCCGTGAGCAATATTATAGGTATGCAGAGCCAGGGAGTGATTGCCAACGTCAAGCACTACGCCGCCAACAACCAGGAGACAAATCGCTTTCACGTCAACGAAGAAATTGACGAGCGCACGCTGCGTGAAATTTACCTGCCCGCATTTGAAGCTTCGGTCAAGCAAGGACATGTTGACTCGCTCATGTGCGCCTATCCCCGGGTCAACGGTACGTACTGTTGTGAAAATGACGTGCTGCTGAATCAGATTCTCAGGAAGGAGTGGGGGTTTAAAGGATTTATCACCTCCGACTTCGGCGCTGTTCACAGCACGGTTGCCTCGGCCATGGCCGGACTCGATCTGGAGATGCCGAATGGAAAATATTTCACAGATGACCTGAAAACGGCCGTGCAATCAGGGCAGGTGCCGGTTTCTGTGATTGACGACAAATTGATCCGCCGCTTCCGGACCATGATGCGCGTGGGCGTCTTCGATCATCCGCCGACGGTGAAGGATCTCCCGGCGCAGCCCAACGGCGCCACGGCCCGGCGTCTCGCCGAACAGGGTATGGTGCTGCTGAAGAATGAGGGAGGAGTGCTCCCACTCAATGCCTCGCGCATCAAGTCCATTGCCGTGATCGGGCCGGCAGCCGTGAAGGCTGTAACCGGCGGTGGTGGCAGCTCACATGTTGTCCCGCTCTACAGCGTCGATCCCGTAGATGGCATCAAGAACCGGGTCGGCGAAAAAGTTACCGTCAACTTTATTGATGGCAGTGATATCTCTCAGGCGCTCTTCGTGGCCGGCGCTTCTGACGCGGTTGTGCTGATGGTAGGCGACATGATCACTGAGGGGTTTGACCACCCAATCTCATTGAGTGGAAATCAGGACCAGTTGGTGCAGGCCATCGCTGCCGCGAATCCGCATACCGTTGTCGTTATCAAGAGTGGAGGAGCCGTTCTGATGCCTTGGGTAGACCAGGTGGCCGCCATCCTGGAAGCATGGTATCCCGGTGAGGAAGACGGCAACGCCGTGGCAGACGTGCTTTTTGGAGATTACAATCCCTCGGGGAAACTCCCCATCACCTTTCCGAAGAATCTGGAAGATGTTCCGGCCAACACGCCGGAGCAATACCCGGGATCGGGGCCGGTCGCACCCTACATAGAAGGATACGAATATGACCTGCAAAAGAAGGCGGCTCCCGGCATCGGCGGCGTCGCGCACTACTCTGAAGGAATTTTTGTCGGTTACCGCCATTACGATGCCAAGGGGGTTGCTCCTCTTTTTCCCTTCGGCCACGGCCTCTCCTACACCAGCTTTTCCTATAAAGACTTGAAGGTTTCCCCCACTGAGGTCTCTCTCGACGGCAAGCATGAGCCAACCGTAAGCGTGGATCTTACTGTAACCAATACGGGCAGCCTGGAGGGCGCAGAGGTAGTGCAACTCTACCTGGGTTTACCGTCAACCAATGTGGTCCCACAGCCTCCCAAGCAGTTGAAGGGCTTTCAGAAGGTGATGTTGAAACCCGGTAAAGCAACTCATGTGCATTTAGTGCTGGAGCCGCGCGCGCTGTCATATTGGGATGTGAAGAGCCATAGCTGGACCATAGCCCCTGGTGCCTACCAAATTATGCTGGGTTCTTCTTCACGTGACATCCGGTTGCAGGGCCAATTCAACCTCAAAAGCAAGGCCGGAGAGTAGCACTGGCCAAATGCCGGAAGAAGGTGATATGGTTTCGAGTCATCATGTCGCTCAATGATTTGGACTAATCGTTTTCGCAAGTACAAAGTACAAATTGGTTAAAAATCCCTTAAACGGAGATTTCTTGCATGCAACTGACCAGCATTGACTGGGTAATCATGACGGTATATTTCGTGTTCGTGCTGGGCATTGGCGTGGTGCTGAAGCGCTACACCCGCACCAGCACAGATTTCTTTCTGGCTGGCCGTGCGATTCCCGCCTGGGTGTGCGGTTTGGCTTTCTTGTCCGCCAATTTGGGCGCGCAAGAAGTAATCGGTATGGCGGCATCGGGGGCGAAGTACGGCATCGCCACCAGCCATTTTTACTGGATTGGAGCTATCCCAGCAATGGTGTTTGTTGGCATCTTCATGATGCCGTTTTACTACGGTTCGCGGGCCCGTTCCGTACCGGAGTACCTGCGGCTGCGCTTTGATGAAAAGACGCGGGCGCTGAACGCCGTCTCTTTCGCCGTTATGACGATTTTCTCATCAGGGATTTCGATGTATGCCATGGCCAAGCTCATCCAGACGCTGCACATTCTGGATGCGCCCTTTCAGCATTTCGGCCTCGATTCCTCCTGGATCTTCCACGTAGGCATTGTGGCTTCGGCGGCGGTGGTGTTGGCCTACATCCTGCTGGGAGGATTGACCAGCGCTATCTACAACGAAGTGCTGCAGTTTTTCCTCATCATTGCCGGCCTTTTCCCCCTGGTGCTGCTGGGGCTGAAGAATGTAGGTGGCTGGCATGGCTTGACCGCGAGATTATCTCCCGGCTACGTCCATTCGTGGGCGGGGATGGGAAGCGCCCACACCAATCGCCTGGGTGTGGAGTGGTTCGGGCTGGCGATGGGGCTGGGCTTTGTGCTCTCGTTCGGCTACTGGTGCACAGACTTCCTGGTGGTACAGCGGGCCATGGCCGCCGACTCGATGAATTCAGCGCGGCGCACGCCGCTGATTGCCGCTATTCCTAAAATGCTGTTTCCCTTTATCGTGATCCTGCCCGGATTGATTGCAATTGCATTGCCGACGGCTCCGCAGGGCGGAGTGCAGGTTGCCAGTACACAAGCCATGGTACCGGGCGCCAGTACGGGAATGGGTCTGATTCCACCCAAGCTGGAGCCAGGGACTAACCGTCCACTGCTGGATAAGAACGGCAATCCGGAGTTGGACTACGATCTGGCGATTCCCCAGATGCTGTTGCACTACTTTCCAACCGGCATGTTGGGGTTGGGATTGACCGCTTTGCTGGCCAGTTTCATGTCGGGCATGGCGGGCAACGTGACCGCATTCAATACGGTATGGACGTATGACATTTATCAGTCGTACTTGCGCAAGGGGGCGAGCGACCAACATTACTTATGGATGGGACGCATGGCGACGGTGTTCGGCATAGCTCTCTCCATCATGACGGCGTATATGGCGAGCCGCTTTAACAACATCATGGACATGCTGCAGTTGGTCTTCGCGTTCGTGAACGCGCCTTTGTTTGCCACGTTCCTGCTGGGCATGTTCTGGAAGAGGACGACCGGACATGGTGCCTTCTTTGGCCTGCTGTCGGGCACGATGGCCGCTGCTGTGCATCATGCCATCACGTTGCCGACGGGAGCGGTTCCTGGGGTGAAGGGAGGATGGCTGGCAGATATCCACACCTATCCCAGCGAGATGGCGCAGAACTTCTGGACGGCGATTTTTGCCTGGACGGTGTGCTTTGTTGTCACGATTATCATCAGTTTGATGACCAAGCCACGCAACGAAGGAGAGCTGACCGGGTTGGTATATTCGCTGACGCCGCGTCCGTCGGAGGAGAATTTGAAATGGTATCAAAGGCCGGCCTTGCTGGCCGTTGGCGTGCTGCTTGCGACGGTGATACTTAATTTTATTTTTTGGTAAAAAGTTTTCAGTAAGAAGGAATCCAAAGAAAGGTTTCCGCACAATGCGACTGGATATACGTTTACCGATTGGCGTGCTGTTTACGTTGTTTGGGATAGTACTGACTTTGTTTGGCGCCTTGAGTAACCAGGCACTCTACGAGCGTTCTTTGGGCATCAACGTCAACCTGATTTGGGGGCTGGTCTTGCTGGCATTCGGGATGTTGATGCTCCTGCTCGGTCGGCGGCGCGCCCCGTTGCCACAGGACCTTGAAGAAACCGCCAATTTGCCTTCTCCACCTCCGAAAGAAACCGGACGCGTCACATAGAATGGCACCATGACCCATCGAGAAGGCGCGCAGGCGACCGCAGCGACCGGCATGGGCTGAACCTCGCTGCGGCAGCTTCAACGAGGCTGGTCGCTAGGGCGGATGGTCTGCGGGTACAGCTCTTGATTTCCCGGGAACCGTGAGCCCGCCACCAGCAGCGGAACGACGGCTGACGCCACCATCCAGACAAGGTTCAATTTAAATGTCGCAAGCCTCATGTTCTTAGTGCGCATGTGTTCTTTCTCCATATCGTCATTTACCTTTGCAGTAATGGAACCAAACTACCTGTGACCGCCGCCGCTGTGACCGCCCCCGCCGTGGAAACCGCCGCCACCATGGAAACCACCACCGCCACCGTGGACGCCTCCACCGAAACTCGACTGCCCGCGCGAGGAGAAGCCCCTGGCCACCCCTCCGTGATCAAAACCGCTGAACGCTCCGGAATGGGAGCCGGTTTGGCTGTGCGGCGCCACAAATCCGTGCTGCGGGGTTGAGGACCTACCGAAATCTCGACTGCCGCCAGGGCCCCGGCCTTGAAATCCGCCGGCATGATTGAAGTTCCCGCCTCCGCGATTGAAGTTGTTACGATTGATAAAGGTTCTGCTGTGGGAAATGTAGGTGTTGTGGTTGTAAATCACCTCCCGGTGATGCCAGTCAGATCCCCAATGGTGCCACCCCCAGCCAAATCCGCCATAGAAGCCGACTCCAAAGCCTAAGCCAAAAGCAATTCCCGGACCTGGAAGGAACAGTCCTGGATACGAATACCAGCCTGGCCAGATCACGACGGGCGGTCCATACACGACCCAAGGATCATATTCCGGCACATAAACGATCTGAGCGTCGGCGGGTTCGATCACAATTGTTTCTCCCTGCTGGGTCACCGTTTCTTGCGACGAGCTGTTTAAGTTCCCCGCCTTCTGCGCACGCTCACGCATTACCTGAACAGCGTTCATCACCTCCTGCTGTTGGTTGACGTAGGCATCGCCGAGCGATGAGGTCCAAGACAAGTTCTTGTCCATGTTGGCGAGCACTGAAGGAAACTCCGCGAGGGCCTTGACGCTCGGATCCCAAGGTTGTTTATCAACTTCCTGGCCTAGTTGTTCTCCCTGAAGATCGGAATGCTGTTGCATCCACCGGTCTGCTTCCACAACCTGGTCAGGATAGGTAGCGGCTGCGAGGATCTGTGCAACCAAGGCATCCGGATACAAGGCGATTGGCGCAACCAGTTGCTGCAACTGTTCAGCAGTCTGCTGCGCGCCCTGAACCGGTGCTGGTGTAGCGGATTGGTCCGCTTGATAGGCAAACCCGCATGGTGCAGTGGCTAACACCAGCGATGCACAAAGAACGAATGCCAAACTCTGTTTCAATAGCTTCATCGTCATTTCTCCTGGTCGCTCGGGCTGAGCATGAGCCGAGACTCTTGGTACACCTCAGTCCGTAGCGACCTTCACGGAAGACACGAAATCTCCCTTTTACTTTTTCGCATCTGGCGGGAAGTGTTTGAACATCTTCTGCACTCCCTTGTCGAGATTCTTGATGTTCTTGTCAGAATTGTTTGAAACTGTGTCGCTGGCCGAGCCTCGCCAGATCAAATCCTTTGTCTTGGTGTCGAAGAGATCGACAACCAGAGTCCCGACCTTGTAGGTTTCAGTTGTCGTAGTCGCGTTCCCGAATCCTCCCCACCGACGCCAACCTCCGCCAAAGCCATCGTAAAAAGTGTTGAGAGTCTGTTGATCCCGCGTGATCCCCATGGCCACGATCGAGACATCGCCGCCCGAATCTACCTGAGTCCAGCCCTTGGCTGCTAAAGCCGCATTCACCGAGTTCTTGATGCGGTCTACCCACAGGGGGTCTTGTGTTTGGACCTTCTCCCAGGAATACGTCTTATATTGGCCAAAATTTGCGCTACGGTCGTAGTCGGTCTTGACCTGCTGCGCGAATGACGCAGCCGTCAGAAAAAAGAGCATTGCAATTGAAACAAACAGGTTGTGTACTTTCATGATTTCTCCTTCAATAGTTGTGGCGTGATACGGTTCGCGCCTGATCTAAAAGAAGCAATTGCCATTCCAATCTGAGTTGGATGACTGTTCTTCACCCGCAACCGCTTTGCAACCGGCTGTTTAGGAGACTCTCGTCACAGACGAGCCAAGACTCGCTGACAGGTGGTGAGATGATGATCGGCGTCATGATTTGGACAGAGCTGTCAACGGACGCGCACACGCGGTACTAGTCCTCCACTGCGTGCTCCCTCTCCAGTGATCAGGAACATGTGGAAGCTCGCGTGCTTCGTGGAAAACGAAGGCGTAAATACAATGGCAGGCGACACAATTCTTTACATATCCGACCAGGCGACCGGCAGCGATTCGGTATTAGCCGCACTCAATGCTGCTGGCTATGAGGTTGTGACCACCAACAGCTCAACACAAGCGCTTGCGCTGCTATTCCTCATTCATTCAGTCGCCGCCATCGTGCTCAATCAGCGGGCAGAAGAACAGACCAGCTTTGATCTGGCGCGAAGCCTACGGAAGATTCGCCCAGATGTTCCGATGGTCCTGCTGTGCGGCGGCCAGATCGACTGCTTGCCGCTCGCAACAGAGGAGCCAACCAGTTCGGGAAAAGCGGCATGAACTCAAACGGAGACGAATGCACAGGTTTGTAGCGAACAATTCAACCCAGAAAAAGTTGTGCGCTCCTCCCTGTCCCCTCCCGTCTGCGAAGAGTTCTGTCATTAGATCGCCATTCCCGGTCGGCATTTCGACACTAGCCTCTCTGTTCACCCGCACCTCTGAAATGTCATAGCAGGTAAGTCTTTGCAGTCCAGCGGCTGCAACAGATGGCCATGTGAGTCACGCGTTGGAACTCGACGTGCTCTTATGTCAATCGCAAGTGAATTATTTAAAGGAAGGTAAGACAACATGAATACTAAAAAAGTGTTTTTTGCATTCTTCACTCTTGTTCTGATGTTTGCCGTGATGTTGCCAGTGGCGAGAGCAGATGCGTGGGATCAGGCAACCGAGTTGACCTTCAGCCAACCGGTGGAGATTCCCGGGCAAATCCTGCCTGCCGGCAGTTATTTGTTCGTTCTGCTCAATGATCCCGGCAACCGCGATGTCGTGCAAATCTTCAACGCTGATCGAAACAGGCTGTACGCAACCCTTATCACAATGCCCAGCAGTCGCATAGACCCAACGGACGATACGGTCATTTCCTTTGCCGAACGGCCGTCAGGTCAGCCGGAGGCAATCATGACCTGGTTCTACCCCGGCGAACTCACTGGACACGAGTTCCGATACTCCGGCCAGGAAGATCGTGAACTCGCTAGTGATACCAAGGACGTGGTGACGGCTAGTCCTTCAGGCAGCACTTCTGACCAAGCTCCTGCCTCGGGCAACTGATCAACTTTGTCTACAACTGATCGCGCTGATTGACGATGGCGGCGACCGCCGCCCTCGTCAAAAGGCAGCAGGTGATCAGATAACCATCAGGAGGTAAAAAAATGTCATTTCGTGAGCTGAGCCCGAAGCAATCCGAGTTAGCTCGAGCATTTCATTCGGGAGCAGACCCCGACGCCATGTTGATCGAGGCAGTCAGGCGCGGTGAAGTGGCCGCATTCGAACATCTGGTTCGCCGGCACGAGCAGAAGATCGTTAGGGTCGCGCGTAGAATAACCGGCAATCATGAGGACGCCGAGGATGTTGCGCAGGACACTTTGCTGCAGGCCTTCAAGCATCTGGGCAGCTTTCGTGGCGATTCCCGCTTCTCTACATGGCTGACCAGGATCGCCGTCAATCTGGCGTTGATGAAGCTTCGCAGCCGGAAGATTCAGGTTATGTCTCTCGACAACGGCGCAGAAACCGGCAATGGACAGGTAGTCCGAGAGATTCAAGACAAGAAGCCCACGGTTGAGCAACAGTGCCTGCGGCAAGAACTTCAGTTCATCCTGGTCGAGATGATTGGCCAGCTCGGCCCCCGCTATCGCACAGTATTTCACCTGAGGAACATGGAAGACTTGTCCATAGCAGAAACCGCAGAGATATTGGGGCTCTCGCCTTCAGTCGTGAAGTCGCGTCTGATGCGCGCCCGTTTGCAGTTGCGGAAATCATTGAATCGGCGCCTCCGACGAAGACCGATTGGACAGCTTCCACTGGTGAGCCCACGAGCGACTGAAACCAAGTGTCGATAGTTTGACGAATGTCGAAGCCGAAAGAAAATTTGCTCAAACAGCTCTGGTTGTCAGAACTCTCAACGCTCAATGCCTTCAACACCTTAAAGTCATCTGGGCCAAAACAACTTTGGTATCTCAAATGCATTGTCTCGGCAAGGAGGAAGAACATGAACTTACCTAAACGTCCGCTCGGCTCGAGCGGGATTGTAATCACAACGGTCGGATTTGGAGCTTGGGCCCTCGGCGGTGGTGGCTGGGCATTCGGTTGGGGACCGCAGGATGACGACGCGTCGGTTGCCACCATGCGGCATGCACTGGAGTTGGGTATCAATTGGATTGATACAGCTGCGATCTATGGGCTGGGCCACTCCGAGGAAGTCGTAGGACGCCTGCTGCGCGAGCTGCCGGCCTCTGAGCGTCCGCTGATTTTCACTAAATGCGGGCTGGTTTGGGATGAATACAACCCTATGGCAGAGCCGCGCCGTGTGCTCAAACCGGAATCGATCCGGCAAGAGTGCGAGGCTTCGCTGCGCCGGCTAGGTGTAGAGCGCATTGATCTTTATCAGTTTCATTGGCCCGATGAGACCGGTACGCCGGTGGAGGATTCCTGGGAGGAAATGGTGCGGCTCATTGAGCAGGGAAAGGTCAGAATGGCCGGAGTCTCCAACTTCGATGTGCCTCTGCTGGAACGCTGTGAACGAATCCTGCATGTGGATTCTTTGCAGCCACCTTTTTCGCTCATCCGTCGCGACGCTGCTGCAAGCCAGATTCCGTGGTGCGCCGAGCACAACACTGGGGTGATCTGCTATAGCCCAATGCAATCAGGACTGCTGACGGACAATTTCACCGTTGATCGCCTTGCGCGGCTCGCGCCCGATGATTGGCGGCGGCGCTCTCCCGAGTTCCAGGAGCCCAACCTCAGCCGCAATTTAGCGTTGCGAGATGCGCTCCGCCCGATCGCGCAGCGGCACGGCACTACCGTATCCGCAGTTGCGGTGGCATGGACGGTCGCCTGGCCCGGCGTGACCGGAGCTATTGTCGGTGCTCGTTCACCGCACCAGGTTGATGGCTGGATAGACGCTGCCACAATCAGGCTCACCGCTGCAGATCTGGAGGAGATTGCCGTCGCCATCGAGCGCGCGCGTGCCGGCACCGGTCCGACCATGCCGCAACTGCAGCATGCATGAGAGCAATTCGAGTTGGCGGTTACATATAAGAAGCAGACCTTAGTTTAGTATTTGTTCTTTGTGCATCTCTGGTGCTGGGGGCCCAAGAAAGGACTCAGGGGCTTCGCGCAT
>Ga0207130_1045_pt1 | contig 42976 bp, 41 predicted proteins | sample Alteio_BWMinHeat_16_FD_153545 | JGI IMG/M metagenome (GOLD analysis project Ga0207130, IMG submission 153545) | Enriched cells from forest soil in Barre Woods Harvard Forest LTER site, Petersham, Massachusetts, United States -... | ecosystem: Environmental > Terrestrial > Soil > Temperate forest >... | reverse complement strand
CCTTGCACACCGATGTAAAGGAGCCCGACCGGCGGATAAATCATGAATGATGCAACGGCGTGAAAAAAATGTTTTAAACCAGCGAAACAACGTGCGTCCGGCCGTATGCGCGAAAGGCCGCTGCAATACAGGTTCGCGCACCCCCGGTGCCTGACCAATCAGCATTACCTTGCTGACAACGGCACCGCCCGAAACCGGCGGCGGAATCATGCGCGGACACCGCCGGCACTTTAAGAGCCGCGCGACATGCTGATTAAGACGGGTCTGTTTGGATGATCGGCCGATCATTTCCAAACAAATCGTGTTAGCGTTGGAAGACCGACAAGAGAGGAATCGATGTGCAAAGGGCGAAGATTATCCTGTGATTCACTGTTGGTCGATACAAGTAAACCCTAACGGAAATGATTGATGGCAAGGAAGATCACCCGACCTAAAGTTTCGTTGTGGAAAATTCGGGTAAAGCGCTGGATCCGAATACATCGAGTTGAATCGTTGTTGTTCGTTCTGCTCTGGGCAACGTACGGATATTTTTATCAATCGACACAGGATAATGAGGCGGCACGCCTCGATCAAACGCGCGCAATCGTTCAGGATCACGCGCTCCTCATTAATAAGTATTGGTGGAACTCGGCTGATGTAATCCACTATCCCAAAGACGGTTCAGATCACATTTATCCGGCCAAAGCGCCGGGGATGAGTCTTCTGGCGGTAGTTCCGTACGGGTTTTTTTTAGCTGTCCTCGCACCCTTCCGCACCGCTGGTCTACCGGAATGGGTCTATTGGCATCTCGTTACCTACCTGACCGTTGTTTTCACAGTTAGCCTGTTATCGGCGCTGGCTGCGGTTGCGACGTATCGGGTGCTCAAGCGCATCACGACAGATAGCTATCTTTCAGCACTCGTTGTTCTGGCTATCTGGCTCGGTACGATCGCTTTTCCGTTTTCGACGGTCTTCTTCAGCCATCAACTGACGGCGGCGCTGCTCGCGATTGCTTTTTATTTTCTCCTCAAGGTTCGCTGGAAGGAGGCTGTTTCCTTTCGGCGAGTCACGATCGAATGGTTTGTGGCCGGTTTCCTCATGGGGTTTAGTGTCACCGCCGAATATCCGACGGCGATATTAGCAGGGTTGCTTTTCATTTATGCTCTGTGGATTGCATATAATTGGAAACTTCCGCCGAACCGGAAAGCGATAATTGTAACAGCGTGGATTCTCGGTGGGCTGCTTGGCGGCGGAGCGCTTATCGCGTATAATTTGGCGGCTTTTGGCAGACCCTTCTACGTCGCGTACGAAGCGCTTGCTCGCCCGGATTCGCCATTTCCCGGTCACTCACATGGCTGGTTGGGTTTTCAGTGGCTTGGTTTAAAACATTTTTTTCACGCCGTTGCATCATTCATGATTTATCCGCCGGTCGGGCTCCTTTACATCGGTGTGCAAGGCTGGCGTGTGTATGCGTGCAATCCGGTGCTCTGGCTTACGCTTCCGGGATTGGTGATCATGATCTGGAAACGCGAATGGCGCGCGGAAGGCCTGCTCATCGTTGCCATGGCAGTCGCTTACATTCTCTTCATCGCCAGCTACGGAACATCAATCTACGACTGGGCTGGCGCGAGCTACCTCGGTCCGCGCCATATCATTCCCCTTTTACCTTTTCTTGCCCTGCCACTTTATTTCGGTGCGCGCCAACTGCGGTTTGTCTTTTATCCGCTGCTAGCAATCTCAGTCTTCTATATGTTGCTCGCCACCGCGATAGAACCCCGCGTCCCTACGCCTTTTGAAGTTCCGGCGCGCGATTTTTTACTTCCAGATTATCTGCGGGGTAAGTTGGCGCAAAATCCGAGGTCCATGTTCGATGCGGAGCATCGAATCCTCACCCGAGACTCAACCGCGTTTAATCTGGCAAAACTTGCAGGTGTCCCCGGACGTTACCAGCTTACACCACTCATGTTGTGGTGGCTGATCGCGGGGGTAGCGGTCATCGGCGCTGCGTCTCGGGGCAAGAACGCTGTCGAGCAACAAGATATGGATATTGAGCGGCCACCGCTCGGGGCGGAGATTGATCGCACAACGTACGCGCCTAAAACTGCCGCGGTCCTTTTGGCTTTGTTTGTCGGCGCGATCGCGTTGGCGCCTGTCGTCCATTACGCCGCGACATCAGTGAACCGGGACCGCGGTTTATTGGGAAAATACTACCGGAACGCGAATTGGAGCGGAGAACCCGTGGACGTGCAAGTCGATCCAGCAATTAACTTTGATTGGTCGAAGAGCTGGCCGCTACCTGCGCCATTCAGTGTGGAGTGGACGGGCAAGCTCAAGGTCGAACAGCCGGGTGACTACACCTTCGCGCTTATCGTCGACGACGGTGCTCTATTGGAAATCGATGGCAAAGTTGTCGTCGACCTGAGCAATGGCCCGATCCTGCAGGAGAGAAATGGAACGATCAATTTGTCATCTGGTTTGCATCCGATTCGGGTTCGCTACTTCAATACCTTATTCGGTGGTTCGATTAAGCTCTCCTGGTCTTTGACTGGTCGGCCCAAGGAGATTGTGCCCAGCGAGTCCTTGTTGCCGGAAAGCCTGCCCATCCCCAAGGCCATTGAATCACATTAATTCCCCGAAGGACGCTCAACGTCGAAAGATCGAGAAGATCAAAGTGAGTACGATGCTAATGATGATGCAGGTAACGATCGGGAAATAAAAGACGGAGTTGCCTCGCTCGATCCGGATATCGCCGGGCAAGCGTCCCAGCCATTTTGGAGCGAACCCGCCCCAAAGAACAAGCCCGAGTAAAACCGTGATGATGCCGACGATCAGTAGAAATCTTCCTATATCGCGCATTGTTGAAAATTCTTTGTCGAAAACGGTATGCAGAGCAGGGTAGCGGTATATCGAACCGCCGGTTCGTTATTGCAATTGGCGCGCGATTGGGGTTAATCGCCCCTCCCTGCTTGCTGTCCCCCGATTCTGTTACTAATACTCTCAATCATGGCATCGACTCTCGAATCGACTTCGGCCGCAATTTCTTTGAGCCTTCTAGTTTGCTCTGGGGCAAGGATCGCTCCGATTCTTTCGGCCGGGTGAGCGCGCCTCAGGGCGAGGTCGGCTTCGATTTGTGCGACCCGACCAGCGTGCGCACGAATGGCGTCGTCCTTCACTGGCGCGGCGTGAATGGCAGTACGCAAGGCGCGGCGCTCTTGCGCATATTGTTTCACGAGGGATTGGAAGCTTGCTGCGCTTCGCGCAGGATTGCATGAATTTGAGTTTTCTGATCCTGCGTGATGCCGAGTTCGCTTCTCTTACCAAGGATGCCATATCGGAATGGGAGAGCGGGCGAGGAATTGTTTGGGGCGGCAGCCGCATAGCCGATAAAACCAACAAGGACAATGGCGGCGAAGAGATAGAGGAGCTTTCGTGTTTGCATAATTTTGTTGCTTTACAAAAAAAGACGCAGGCGATGACGACGTGGTTACAGTTATCTGCGAGATCTTCGGCCAGTTGCGTTGATCGATTTCTCCTAAGAGGTTGAAGCATGGCGGTGCAGTTTAGAGATTATTACGAAACGTTAGGGGTTCCGAAAACGGCAACGGCGGACGAGATTCGCAGCGCTTTTCGGAAACTCGCCCGCAAGTACCATCCAGATGTCGCCAAGGACAAGAAGGCCGCAGAGGAGAAGTTTAAGCAGATCAACGAAGCGTACGAGGTTTTGAGTGATCCGGAGAAGCGACAAAAGTACGATCAACTAGGCGAGAATTGGAATCAGCCAGGGGGATTTCAACCGCCGCCGGAGTGGGGGGGCGCGCAACCGGGCGGTGGATTTTATCGCCATGGCGCCGGAGATGGCGGGGTCGAGTTTGAATTCAACGGCACCGGCTTTAGTGATTTTTTCGAAGCGTTTTTCGGCGGCGGACGGGGCCAGTCGGCTTTCGGTGGGTTTGGTCAGCGTGCGGCTGGAGCGGAACGCGGCAGCGATGTTGAAGCAGACATCATGGTGCCGTTGGAGGAGGCTTTGCACGGATCGAAACGAACGGTTTCACTTCGGCGCGCTGGCTCAAACAAAGTCGAAACTTATCAGGTCAAAATTCCGCGCGGCGTGCGGGAAGGCCAACGCATCCGCCTTGCCGGCCAAGGTGAAGCAGGAGAACGCGGCGGAAAGAGCGGTGACTTGTTTCTGCGTGTTCGCCTCGCGCGCCATCCTGATTTTACAGTCCAAGGCAGCGATTTGATTCACGAGGTGAAAATCGCTCCCTGGCAAGCCGTGCTCGGCACAGAGCTGACCGTGCCAACCCTTGAGGGAAATGTGCGTCTAAAGATCCCCCCTGGAACACAATCGGGCCAGCGTTTCCGTTTACGCGAGCGCGGGTTGCCCACCAGCGCCGGAAAACGCGGCGATCTTTATGTCGAAGTTCAAGTCGCCGTACCAAAGAAGGTGACAGAAAAAGAGAAAGAGATTTGGGCCGAACTGGCCAGGTTGCACAGCGATCAAGGTAAGGGCGATTGACCCGCTCGACTTCTCTCAGGACACGCTCTCAGTCGCCGGCGGTTGTAGAGGCGGTTGTGTCAACCGCCTATCTAAATAGTCGCCGCAAGCGAGCATCTCTACAATTGAACTCGCAGCTTCTTTTTTGTTGGATGCTGGGCGGGCGCTGCCGCATCAGGCGATGAAGGTCAGTCACGCCTCTGCCTAGGCTCGACAAACGCCCAGTGGTTGCGACTAGAATCAGGACATGAAAATTTCGCTCGCGACGGATCACGCCGGTTTTCTTTACAAGGAAAAGATCAAGGAACTCCTCGGCACCCTTGGCCACGAGGTCAAAGATTTCGGGACGTTCAGCGAGGAACCGGTTGATTATCCAATTTTTATTCCGCCGGCCGCGGAAGCAGTGGTGCGAGGTGAATGCGATCGCGGCATCGTTTTTGGCGGGTCGGGCAACGGTGAAGCCATGGCAGCGAATAAAGTTCATGGAGCGCGTTGCGCGCTCTGTTGGAATGAAGAGAGCGCGCGTCTATCACGCCAGCACAATGATGCCAACGTTCTTTCTATTGGGCAGCGAATGATCCCGGAGGAGCTTGCACTGAAAATTGTCCGCGTCTGGCTGGAAACGGCTTTCGAAGGGGGCCGACATGCGCATCGTGTCGCTCAGCTGAACGCGATGTGCTAGAGTAACCGATCCGCGCCAACCGCAATCAAGAAAATCGCGCTGACAAATGCGTTGCTTTGGAAAAATGCGCGGTTGATAGCGGCGACGTTGAGATGGCGCGCGCTCCGGTGTTCGTAGATAAGCGCAGCGGCCACCAGCGGCATCGCCCCAAAGTATATTGCGCCCAGCCTTGCCGCCAAGCCGAAACCGATTAAGGCGGCAAACATCAAAATATGCAGCCATTGCGCAAGTTGCAGACTGCGCGCCACACCCAGATTTACTACCAGCGACCGGAGGCCTTCTCGTCGATCAAAATCGTAATCTTGCGTCGCGTAAATCAGGTCGAATCCGGCAACCCAGCAGATAACTCCCCCGGCCAGGATGAGGGGCGGTAGAGTGATGCGTCCGCTCTGCGCAATCCACGCACCGATCGGTGCCACCGCCAGGGCAAGGCCCAGAAAAAAATGCGTGGCCGCGGTGAATCGCTTAGTGAGCGAGTACAAAAAAATGACAACCAGAGCAACGGGGGCGAGTGCGAAGGTCAGCCGATTGATGCTGGCTGCTGCTAAAATGAAGCCAGCCGCGCTGAGGACTAACAATATCGAGGCGGTTGGTTTTCCGATGAGGAGATGGCGCGCGGCCGTGCGGGGGTTGCGCTGATCAAGCGACCAATCGACCAGTCGATTGAAGAGCATGGCTGCGGTGCGGGCAAGGACCATGCAGGTCAACACCAAGACCAGGATTCTCGAAGAGGGCCAGCCATTTGCAGCTGCGAAGAGTGCGCCGCATGCAAAGGGGAGCGCGAAGATTGTGTGCGAAAAGCGGATCAACCGCAAAAAACGAGAAAACGGTCCGCCGAGCGCATTTCTCGTTTTTCTGGGTTGATCTTCTGAATTCACGTGGCCTCTCAGGCAATGGAATCAAGGAGTCTCTGCAATCGCTCGGTTGCTTGCGACAAAATCGGCGTGCCGTGTGCGAAGAGTATTCGCTCCGATTTGCAATCCAACAGTCTTCGCAAGGAGCGTCGCATTTGTTTTTCGTTCGAACAATATTTTCGTGGAAGGAATGTGAATCCATAGGGTTCGAAGTTGATCATGGCGTCGCCCGCGATCAACGCGCCGTCGTCCCTGGGGCAGTAAAGTACGATCTCACCGGAAGCCGCGCCCTCGACGGCGATTACATCCAGCGCCTCACAAATCTGCATTCCATCCGCAATTTCAGTCATACGAGGCGGCGGCTTGCCCGGAAAGCTTTCACGGCGCGCATAGATGGGGACGTCAAAGAGCGCGGCAAATTGGTCAGACGCGCGCGGATGATTAATGTTGGTTACAATCACGCCAGCAACTGCACCGGCCAGTCGCAACTGATTAACCCCGACATCGCTCAGCGGGATCGGATCGACCAGGAAAATGCCCTCCCGGGTGGCAATTGCGGCGGAAGAAAGATCAGCCTTAACTTCCCGGTCATAGGCTTGCCAAAAAAACAAGTCGGGCGCGATTTGCTGAAGTTCAGCGGCTTTAGCCATGTCGGTCAGCGCCGGTGATTTAAGTTGGGGAACGGCGTCTGGGAAGAGCCGGCAGTGGCATTATAGCTGCTATATGGTTTATAGAAACATTCAAAATCCATAACTATGATCACCTTCTCCTATCAAGCCCGTGATGCTTCCGGCCGCATTGTCTCCGGAATTCAGGACGCAATCAATGAAGACAATGCCGTCACTAGCTTGATGAGCCGCGGTCTCATGGTGCTTTCGTTGCAAAAGAAATCCGAAGCCAGCCGGAGGCGCAAGCATACCGGTTCAGTTAAAGAGACTGATGTGGTTCTATTCACACGTCAGCTGGCGACGATGATCGAGGCTGGTATTTCGTTGGTGCAGGCGTTGACCGCACTGTACGAGCAATGCGATCCGAAGCGCCAACGCAATCTTCGACTCGTGATAAGCGACGTTACGACACGGGTGCAAGGCGGTGAGACTTTTAATGAATCGATTGCTAAACACCCTCGCGTGTTCAATCGCCTCTTTGTCAGCATGGTTAAAGCAGGCGAACATGGAGGTTTACTGGCCGAGATTCTCGATCGCCTTGCCGGGTTCCTCGAAGCGAGTGCTCGTCTGCGCAAGAAAATCAAGTCAGCCATGACCTACCCCGTCATCGTGCTTTGCATCGCATTTGCCATTACCACGTTCTTGATCGTTCGAGTTGTTCCAATTTTCGGTGAAATATTTCAGGACTTCGGCGCCAAATTGCCGGCTCCGACACAATTCCTAATCGACGTAAGTAATTTTGTTCGGGGAAACTGGTATTTCCTCGCTGCCGGCATCGTCGGAACAATTTTCGGTCTTCGGGCTTTCTTCCGATCGAAGCGCGGCAAACAATTTGCCGATCGCTGGAAGCTCAAACTGCCGGTGTTCGGTCCGCTCGTACACAAGATTTGTATGTCGCGATTTTCGCGGACGTTCGCTCAGCTCATTCGCAGCGGCGTGCCGATCCTTGAGGTGCTCGACATCGTGGGCGGCTCTTCCGGTAATCATATTATCGAAACAAGCATTAGATCGGTTAGCGACGACGTGGAAAAAGGCGACAATCTTTCCGTCGCCCTTTCAAAGAAGAAAATTTTCCCTCCGATGTTGTTAAGAATGGTGGCGGCAGGTGAAGCAACCGGCAAGATCGACACCATGCTCGAGAAAATGGCGGATTTTTGGGACGAAGAAATTGAAGCCATGCTCGATGCGTTGACCTCATTAATCGAACCACTGCTGATTGTGTTTCTCGGTGTGATCGTTGGCGGTATCGTCATCGCGATGTTTCTGCCGATCTTCAAACTCAACGAAGTGGTTTCTCAGAACAAGTCTTAGTCAGAGTGTTGTGGACAGGAAGGGGTGGGTCGCAAGGCCCGCCCCGGACTGTTTTTATGGGATTAGGTGTCCCACTCGCTGCATTGTCAGCGGCCAGTTACAAGACGCTGGCTCTTTTCTTTATGTTCTGGGGTTGCGTGTGCCGAGATGGTCTTCTCTAGCCTCGCGTACATTTCGTAGTAGATGCGTTCGACGGCCGCGGCTGGATCTTCCAGCATCATCGATTCCTTTATCACGCTTGCGTAAATGGGGAATGAAAACGGCGAGATTGCCGACAAGTGACGCAACTTCCATTCGAAGGTGGGAACCGCTTTGAGGAACCGGTAAGCCCCTTCCGCATCCAGAAAAGTATGCATGGCTTGCCGGTAAGCCTCGATAAGAAGCGGGTGATTCGGTTCGTGCTGCTCCAAAACGCGAAATAGAACCTCTGCGCTCCAGCTCAACTGTTTCATCCTGCGTCGACGTCCCGCCAAGCTTCGCGGTACCATGAGCCCAGTCTGAGCAACGCCCCGAAATTGCCACTTCACCAGTTCCGATCCGAGCAAGGCGCGATGCAAATCTTCTTCCGCACCTTCGCTCTCAAAGCACGGGCGCCAGTCTTCCAGCGGCATCTCCTGAAAGGGCCGAAGAGTGAGTAAGAACCCGTAATCATCAATTGTCACAAGCGCGTTACCGCCTATTCGCTTTTTCACTCTCCATGCCACAATGCGCGAGAGTGCGTCGTTTGCGCTTCGTCCGATAAGAGTGTGAAAGAAATAATGCGAATGATTCGGTTCGCGATGCAGCTCGATCAGCATCTTGCGACCAGCCGGAATTTCCGAGACGCTAACTTGTGCGCGGAATTGTCTCACGATTGCTTGCGCGTTTGCGGTCGAGAGATCGTAATTCTCGACCAGCCAGTCCACGGAATGCTCGTCACCATCGTTTTCGATTTGATCGCAAAGATCTGTCCGGAGTTTACGGACGGCGCGCGCCAAGCCGGAGGTGAGCGGCATCTTGGCCGCATTCCAACGCGGCACCGTCGGCAGGTGCCCATCCGCCCGTTCCACGTGAGCTTCGTTCACACCCGTGTCGATCAGGCGAACAACCCGGCCCGCCAGGACAAAGAGGTCCCCAATCTGCAGCTGTTTGATAAAATTTTCTTCGACTGAACCCAACCGGCGCCGTTTCAGCAGAACATCGACGGATCCTTCCGAAACGATTGTCCCAATATTGACGAGGAATTCGCGCCGGATACGAGGACGCGCCAGTGAGACAATCCCATTGTCGATCCGAATTTTCCCAAACACACCCGAGTATTGTTGCGCCAGAGATTCTCCGCCCCCTTCGAGATACTGTAAAATTCGGTCGAACTCGGCGCGCATGAGTTCGCGAAATGGATATGCGCGGCGGATCAACGCGAAGGTTTCGTCAACGGAAATCGATGCGGAGGCAGCAATGCCAACAATGTGTTGCGCGACGACATCGTACGGCTTTTCCTGAATGCGTATCGGATCAAGCGCGTGCTCTCGCACCAGCCTTGCGGTCACGGTTGCTTCGACGAGGTCGCTCACGTTCGTGGCAACGAGTACGCCGTGACTACTCCGGTTGAGTGAATGTCCGGAGCGTCCGATTCGCTGAATCGCGCGCGAAACGCCTTTCGGCGTCGCCACCATCACAACAAGATCGACCGCGCCGATGTCGATACCGAGCTCAAGGCTCGTTGAGCAAACAACCGCGCGTAACTCGCCGTTCTTCAATCGATCTTCCACCTCGAGCCGCACGCTTCGGTCGAGCGACGCATGATGTGTTTCGATTTGGTCCGACAGCTCGGGTAAAAGCTCTTTCAATCGCAATCCGATTTGTTCTGCGGCCGAGCGAACGTTGGTGAACACAAGCACCGATTGCTGTCGGCGAATCAACTCGGCCAGTTCGGCATACAATCTGATACCGGTATAACCCGCCGGCGGATAGGGATCGCGGCGGATCGGTGAAAAAACTTCCACGATTGATTTCTTTTCCACTCGCGCCTCGGCGATAAGACAACTTCGAGTTTTGCCCACAAGGAAGCTCGCGAGTAAATCAAGCGGAGCAGCGGTAGCAGAAAGACCGACCCGGCAGATGGCAGGAACATTGCGCGGCGAGCCGTCCCTACCTTCGCGTTCGACATGGCAAAGCCTTTCCAGCCGCTCGAGTGAGATCGTCAAATCAGCGCCGCGCTTGTTCCCCGCGAAAGAATGCAACTCATCGACAATGACGAACTGACAATTGCGGAAATGCGCAAGGTAACTTTCCTGCGCCAGCATAACGGCGAGGCTCTCCGGCGTTGTCACAAGAAAAGGCGCCCCCTGCCTTCGGAATTTCGCGCGATTTGTCTGGGTGGTGTCGCCCGTGCGCAGATGAATCGATAACTCCTTCTCCAGTCCCATGCCTGCGATTGGCGCGCGCAGATTTTTCTCGATGTCGTAGGCAAGGGCGCGCAGCGGGGAAACATAAATGCATTGCACCCCCTCGAGCGATTCGCCCTTGTCGATCTTGCGCAGGAGATAATCGAATACACCGAGAAATCCGGCGAGCGTCTTGCCGCTACCAGTTGGTGACGTCAACAAAATCGATTTTCGTTGCAAAACAGCCGGGACACAGAGCAATTGCGCGTGCGTGAACGCAGCGAAGGTTTCGAGGAACCATTTCGACAGCCGCGGATGGAGGTGCGCGCGCAAGGTTTTTGGTTCTACCGCCGTTTGCACGCGCATCCGATAATCTGATCAAATGTCGCGCGGATGCTATCGCACATTGGCCCCGGTTATCCCAAGCGCAGCGGACATTACACGAATAATTTAGAGTCCGGCGAATCCACGCGTCGACAGATTGATTGACGATCGAAAAGGTGAAGCCCAAGCTAGTCTCGCAACCGAAGGAGGTGACTTACGAATGCCTACGAAATCAAAAGAAAAGAAAATGCCGCTCAAAGCGCACGACCTGAAGGTAAAAAATGACCCCAAAGGGGGGAAAGGCAGAAAAGGCGGGAAGGTTAAGATTCATGACATTTCCTTTACACACTCGATCGACAAATCGAGTCCTGTTCTTTTTGTTAGCTGATTAAGTCAGCATTTCATGGCGGTCGCCACCCGGTCTGCCTACTTCTCCGGATTTACCGGGAAGTGTTTGTTCTTCAAACGTTCCGGGACGCGTTTTGTTTGTTCCATCTCAATCTTTTCTGTCGCCTCGTTGAGCGCGTCGTAAGCGTCGCGGCTCTTTTTAGCGCGGCACATGTAGGCGGTGGCATGCGCGAGCGGGATGCGCGCTTCGGGCAAGCCGACGAATTCGACCGCTTGCTGAGTGGCGATGGCGAGCGGCAATGCTTCCGGATCAGCCAAACCGATGTCTTCGCTCGCGAAAATAACAATCCGTCGGGCGATGAAGCGGAAGTCTTCTCCGGCGTGGAGCATTTTCGCGAGCCAGTACATAGCGCCTTGTTCGTCCGAAGCGCGCATGCTTTTGATAAATGCGCTGATGGTGTCGTAATGCGCGTCGCCGGCGCGATCGTAGACGACCGCTTTTTGCTGAATGCTTTCCTGAGCGACGGCCAGATCGAAATGAATCACACCATCGTTTTTCGCGGGAGTGATCTGCGGAGCCTGTCCTGAGCTTGCTGGATGGGTCGCGTCCGACTTTTTCTTCCTCGAGGGCATGGACGCGACAGGTCCCGTCGCTCCGCCGGGTGGCGTCGTTAACACTCCAATCTCGAGAGCGTTTAAGGCTTTGCGCGCGTCGCCGTCGCTGACTTCAGCAAGGAACCTCAAGGCCTCGGCCGTGATCTCGACTTTGTAATTACCCAGACCGCGTTCTTTGTCCGCGAGTGCGCGTCGCATCAACGCGATTAGGGCCTCGGGACGCAGGGACTCCAATCGAAAGACCTGCGAGCGCGAAACGAGCGCGCTGTTGACATAAAAAAATGGATTGTAAGTAGTCGCACCGATTAGTCGCAAATTCCCCGTCTCAACGTCGGGAAGGAGGATGTCCTGTTGCGCCTTATTGAAGTGATGGATCTCGTCGATGAAGAGGATCGTTTTTCGCTCAGCGTTCCGAAGACGATTGGTCGCAGCGGCAAGAACACGGCGCATTTCGGCGACGTTGCTTTCTACGCCACTCACCCGAATGAATTTTGCGCGTGTCATTTCAGCAACGATGCGCGCGAGCGTGGTTTTTTCCCGTGCCGGGCGGCCCGGAAAAAATTACGGAAGGCAGGCGATCGGCTTCGATGGCGCGACGGAGGAGTTTGCCGGGAGCAAGAATATGTTCCTGACCGACGAACTCTTCGAGTGTTCGTGGGCGCATGCGCGTGGCGAGCGGTGCTGTGCTCGCGCGTTCAAGATCAGGTTCTTCCTGCTCCGTAAAAAGATCGTGCACCCGTAAAAATACGGCGCATGCAGATTTTCTGCATCTGATTTCGGGAAGTGGACGCGGCTTTTAGCCGGATTCTTCCACCATGGGATTAAAGTAGGCCGCTTAGAAGGTTATCTCTTGTGTTCCTAAATTCTATTGAGATAGCGAAGTAGCCCGCCCTAATCTCAGCTGGGCCAGGCGAGTGACGGCTTTAGGGCGGGCCTCGATTCCATAACCTTCGATGAAGTTTCCCAATGCGCCACGCCAGCCGTTTCTGGGATTGGCTTTGGCGGCCGCCGGAGGAATTATTCTGTCCGATTTCTTTTCGGTCCCGGGTTTTGCTCTTATTGCAAGCGCGTGTATCTGGGCCGTCTGTGCCGGTGCCCTGCTGCGTTGGCCGAAGCTGCTTCTCACATACGCGTTTGTCGTCGTTAGCTTCATTTTACTGCACAGCTTTCAAATAACAGATACGCCCGGGCGTTGGCTTGCATCTCGGCTGGGTGATCGCCCGCGCGCGGTCGGCGTGACAGGATGCGTTATCACTGAACCAAAAATCGCCTCAACCGGAATAGCGACTTTCTTACTGCAGCTGGTGTCCATTGAATTGGAGGGAAACCTTGAGCGGACGAGAGCGACCCTGCTTGTGCGCTGGCGGGGCAACGCCGAGTTCGGGGATGAACTGAAACTCTTCGGGATAGTGGAGCCGATTCGCTCCCCGCGGAATCCGGGCGAATTCGATATGCGTTCATATCTCGCGCGTCGCGATGTCCATCGTAGCCTGTTCGTCCGCTACGCCGAAGATGGGGTGCTAGTTCGCCATGGCGGCGGCAACTTAATTTTACGCGCAGCGCAAAAGTCGCGGGCTTGGATGCAGGCGACACTTTGTCGGGGCTTGGAGGATTCGCCCGACGCGCAAAATTTTGTCAGCGGAATCGCACTCGGGCTACGACATCAAACGACTGACGACATTGAGGAGCCATTTCAACAAACGGGGACCCTTCATTTATTCGCAGTGGCTGGCCTCCACGTGGGAATCGTGGCGCAGCTCTTGTGCATGGTGGCGACGGTGGCGCGACTCTCACGCAAATCGGCGACACTACTCATCATCCCGCTTCTCTTTTTCTATGCCGCTGTGACGGGCCTCCACATATCAAGCGTGCGCGCCGCGCTCATGAGTTCTATCATGCTCGGAGGATTCTTCTTCGAGCGAAAAGTCTTCGCCCTGAACAGTCTCGCCGCTGCGGCATTTTTGCTTTTTTGCTGGAATACGAATGAAATTTTTTCCGCGGGTTTCCAGCTCTCTTTTGCCGTTGTCGCTACGATCATTTTACTGGCGGACCCGTTGACTCGGCTGTTTCATCGCTGGAGTTCGCCCGATCCGTTTTTGCCGCGCAGCTTGCTGCGCGGTCCGCGCCGTCTGGCCCATCTCGGTCTGGTTTGGTCGGGCGCGGCCGCATCCGTTTCCCTGGCAGCGTGGATTGGCTCGCTCGTCTTGATTCTTTGGTATTTTTATCTCGTCACACCAATTTCGTTATTCGCGAACCTCGTTGTGGTTCCGATCGCTTTCTTCATTCTTGCGATTGCGCTGATCTCGATCGTTTCAGCCCCGTTGCTGCCTTGGCTCTCTCTAATTTTCAACAATGCGAACTTTTTTCTCGCGCATATGGTTCTGGCTCTCGTGCATCTTTTCGCGAAAGTCCCGGCAGGCCATTTTTATCTTGAGCATCCGCATTGGCCGGATGGTGCACGGGCCACGATCAACGTGCTCGACGTAGGCACTGGCGCGGCCATCCATCTGCGGACTCGCCATCGTAATTGGCTGTTTGATTGTGGAAGCGAACACGATTACGAACACGTGCTTCGGCCGTATCTGCATGCTGCCGGAGTAAGTAAACTAACGGGATTGCTTCTTACGCATGGCGATTCGCTCCATATTGGCGGCGCCGCCGGGTTGATAACCGACTGTGCGCCGGCAATTCTCGTCGACAACGCTGCGCCTGACCGGTCTATTGTTCATCGCCGACTGCAGACTTTGTTCAAAGAACGCGGTCTCAAATCAAAGCAGCTCGCGGCTGGAGATGGATTTGAACTGGCGCCCGGAATTGTTGCGAAAATTCTTTTCCCCGGGCGGATTCCTCTGCCAGCGGCGGCGGATGATTTAAGCTTCGTCATTCACCTTTCCATCGGGCCATTTACTCGCGTCCTCTTCATGTCAGACGGTGGGGCTGAAACGGAAAAAGCTCTGATTCATTCCGGGCTAGATTTGCGCAGCGATATCTTGATCAAAGGCCAGAATCACTCGGGTGATTCCGGCTCGGAACCATTTCTTAACGCTGTCCGACCGGGGTTAATCATCGCCACTTCGCGCGATTTTCCGGAATATGAACGGATCACGGATGAATGGGCGGGTAACGTTCGTGCCCATCACATCAAGCTCTTTAGACAAGATGAAACTGGGGCAGTCGAGATCCGGTTTCGCCGCCAGGAGTGGCAGGCACGCGCTTATGTCACCGGCGAGACTTTCCGAAGCTCGAGCCGATAAATTGTGGCGCCCGCGCTTTTGAAGCGCTTCTCAAATGAAGAAGCCGGAAGGTCACGGTGACCGTCTTCATTGATCGCGGCAAAGTTCCTGGATTGCTCGGCAAAACGGCGGATATCTTCAAAATATTCCGATTGATCGGTGGTAATCCGCAAGGTTCCATTCTCTGCCAGCGCCGTGGCAGCGGCACTTAAGAAATCGCTTGTGACTATGCGGCGGCGGCGGTGCCGGCGCTTCGGCCAGGGGTCGGGAAATAACAGATGAAAAGCTTCGACAGAGTGCGGAGGCAACAGGTACCGAACGGCGTAATATGTTTCCACCCGCAGCACGCGTACATTATCGCGCCCCGCCGCTTTGCGCGCAGCGCTTCGAATGCGACCTGCCAGCCGTTCAATACCGAGAAAATTCTTTTCCAACATTTGCTCGGCCAGAGCAGTGAGAAAGGAGCCGTCGCCGCAGCCAAGATCGACGTGCAAAGCGGCGGTGCGTCCGAAGATTGCGCCGAAATTGAGGGGATCGACGTAAGACTCCGGGATCAATTCGATCACGGAAATAAAATGCCCGTTAGGCGAGGAGGTTCAACTTCGCCATCACGGATTCTGGATCGCGGGCTAAGCGGCGGCTGTATCGGCAGAGGCGGCAAAACCGAGAAATAGCATCACCACTGCCAATGCAACATGCAGCCAAACATCCGCGGTGTTGTTGGCAATCACGCCAAGGATTGGTTGATCACCGTAGTAGAATCCGAGCGCCGCCACCAGAGCATAGACTACTCCGAAGATTTGGAAAAAGGTGCGCGAAGGGCCCGGACCGGCCATTCCGCAAAGGAGAAAGACGGCTCCAGATGCGAGATGGACAATGTTATGCGCGAGATTGACGTGAAAGATGCCAAGCAGCATTTCATTATTCGTCGCGGCCGGAACAAATCCGAGGATGCCTACGACCAGAAAAACTACACCGAATAGGATTGCGGCTGGTTTGACCATTTTGACCTCCTGTTGGTTTAAGAGCCTACGGTTATGGCAGTCGCGCCCGTACTGGCAAGCGCAAAACTCGAAACCCTGTAGCCGCGGAGTTCTGTCGTGTGCTCAGGCGAAAGATTTCGCCCCGACCGAGCTCGCCACAGGAGAAGTCCGTCTGACTGACGGATGGGGCGCTACAATTATCCTGTGGTCGCTTCCGATTTTACGCTTTTGCACCGCCCGAGTTCGCAACAAACCGCGCGACTGAATGTCTAACTTCGGCAATATGAAGAGAGTTCGAGACTTGGTGTTGGTTTTGGCGAGCTTAGCCCTTGCCGTGGTCAGTGTTTGTCACGGGGAGAATCCCAGTCCCGCAACACCCCGGACCGCTGTTTTCGCCGGGGGTTGTTTCTGGTGCATCCAGCCGGCCTTCGATAAAGCACCGGGCGTAATCAAGACGCTGGTCGGTTATAGCGGTGGCACCGAGCCGAACCCGACCTACGAGCTCGTTACCTCGGAAACGACCAAATATCGCGAGTCAATCGAGATCACTTATGATCCGGGTAAGATCTCCTTTGGACAATTGCTCGATATCTATTGGAAGCAGATCAATCCCACCCAGAGCGACGGTCAGTTTACCGACATTGGCCCGAGTTACCGCGCGGCGATCTTTTACAGCAACGACGAAGAAAAGAAGATCGCGGAAGTTTCAAAGGAAAAGCTGTCGCGTTCGGGAAAATTCGATAAACCAATTGTAACTGAAATTCTGCCGGCCATGAAATTTTACCCGGCTGAGGCTTACCATCAGAAATACTACCAGCAAAATCCGGATCATTTCGAAGCGTTCGAAAAAGGATCAGGCCGGGTATCATTTGAGAAGAGGACGTGGGGCGACGAGAAGTAAGTGATAATCAGTATGGGACGGGTCGAGTTCGAAGATCCCTCTCCCCTCTTCCTCGCCGGAAGAGGGGAGCCCCGTCTAATACTTGAAAACTTGCGTGCTCGTTGAATCGACGAATTCGGCGCGATTGACGGAGAGCGACTCGTTCAGAACTTTCGAAAGCTCCTGCGCAAGAACGATGGCGATGGCCCGCGCATCGCGCGTATAAACGGGAATTGGGAAAGAACCAGCATTACGATCATATCCGTAGATCGTGCCGTCCGTTTCCCAAACGCAGTAAGCGTGGCCGGCTGGGTGATCGTTGTACCGAACGAGAAGAATCTTGGCCCAGAAATTCTTTTCCAAACTGTGCTGGGTCTTAATGGCCGCGAGGTAATTACAAGCGGAGACAACACAGCCGTTCAGTACAACTAAGTCGGTTTCGCTCGGGGTAAGGATAACAGGCTGCTGGGGGCGGGCACCGAGCGTGAAGCAAGCGAGGAGGATGGCGGAATGATAAGTGAGTTTGCTGAACAAGCCGGAATTCATAAAACAACGATGAATTATGGTATTTATAAAGAAATACCACCAAGCCTCGCGCGTTGGGAAGCTTTATTTTACCGATGAGCCAAAAATATTGCCTGCCCCGGGAAAGTCGAACATGGCACCCTCGAAACACCACGACTCCGCGACCATCCGGACCTCAAGGATGACGGACTCAGATTCGCAATTTAACCAACCCAGCGTCGCTTGAAAGCAATCAGCCTGTGAGAGATTGCTCGCTTGCGCTCAGCTTTTAAGCCGGTTTGACATGAAATGTTCGAGGGCCTGACATCCGCCTATCGAAGAGAAAACAGCGGTCTAATTAGGAGCGCCGCATCTAGTTATGGTCGTAAGGTGACCAGAATGAGGCGTTGGCGACGTCAGAAAGCGACTGCCAAGCGGAGGCCGGTACTTTCGGCAGGCTATCGACAGCCTGAGCGCCGTAAGCATTCCCGAAGAGATCCTTGCCCGTGTTATAGAGCGAGGAGTTCTTCTTCAGGTAGTTTGTCCAGTCAACCGTGTTGACTGTCGCGCCGCTCATCTTGTTGGTCTCGATCGCGTATTGATCAACCGCTGAATCGATCAAGCGAAGATCGTTCAAGATACGACTGGCCTGCGCACGTTTACGTGCCCGGAGAAACCCCGGTACGGCAATCGCTGCCAGGAGGGCGATGATCGCGACCACGATCATGATTTCCACTAGGGTGAAGGCCTTTTTAGAGGAAAACCGTGCCATGGACCCTTCTGGAAGCAAGTAGGATGCCGACCGACATCTGCGGCCACCGCGATCGTACATAGAAGGGAGGACTGTCACCGCCTAAAAAAAGGGGCGTCGCCGGTGTCTCTTGGCGGTAAATCTGGAAGTGCTGCTAGTATCGCTGCCAAAACAGTGATTCCAGCGTCAGTTCCACAAGGCATTGGAGGCGAGGGGAGTTGAACCCCTGTCCTCGTCGCTTTCCACGCAAACATCTACATGTTTATCCGGCGATGAGTTTTAAGGAGCCGAACGTTGCACCGGCACACTGCCGGCTCCCGAGCATCCACGAATTTCGATTCACCCATCGACGCGGTTGCTCCGCCGACAAGCCAGCCTGCTGTCCACGTTTCCAGCCGTAGCAGACATCCAGCCGGAAACGTCGCGGTCAATTAAGCCGCGAGAGCGAGATCTTCGTGATCTGCGTTTATTTGTTTGGTCCGGTTTTTTACGAGGCCAACGAACCATCCTCGACATGCCGTCTGCGCTTCAAACCACAAGTCGAAGCCAGTACGCCCCCATCCTTACTAATTTACTCCCACGAGACGTTCCTGCAAATGAGACGAGAAGCATTCTGCCTCATGTCAGGCGATATCCGACGCAAAAAAGTCTAGGGACATTTCAACGAATTTCCCTATCATTTGTCCGTCTCAAGAGTCTTATCGAATAATGCACGCATCCTCCGATGCCGCGCCGATGGCGGCGGTGATTCCGAAATCGGCGCCAACGGTTGGCCAAGCATTCCCGTTCGGAGCTTCCCGTTTGGGATTGATGGCCGTGTGCTTCTTCCTCATCAGTTTGTTGGGATATCTCGATTATTTGACCGGGTACGAGCAATCCCTGCTTCTTTTTTATCTGGTGCCAATTGCACTCGCGACATGGTTTGGCGGGCTCATTTTGGGATTAATCTTTTCGATTTTAAGCGTTGCCGCATGGGTCGCGTCCGATCTGTTTGCGGGGATTCCCACCGTCGGGTTTTGGAACCTTGGTATGGCCTCGGCGGCTTATGCGGTTTTTACCGTTCTGCTGTCGAAGTTACGGACTCTCTTGGGCGAATTGGAACATCGAGTGCGTGAACGCACCAAGGCGCTACGGCACGAGATCGCCGAGCGCGAACGACTCGACCGCGAAATTGCGGAAGTCGCCGATCGCGAGCGTCGACGTTTAGGTCAAGATTTGCATGACAGCTTATGCCAGCATTTAACTGGCACGGCCCTCACCGCCCAGACACTGAGGGAGAAATTAGCAGCGAGATCGGCGCCGGAAATTGCGGAAGCCGACAAAGTCGTTCGGTACATCGAAGAAGGAATAGACCTGAGTCGCAACATGGCCCGTGGTTTTTTCTCACCCGAATTGGAGGCGGAAGGACTCATGTTCGCTTTGCAAGGCCTGGCTGCAAGCACGAGCGAGCGGTTTCAGATTGCATGCGGTTTTGACAGTGAAGGAGATGTCCGAATCCCAGATTCGACCGTCGCGACCCAGCTTTATCGCATCGCGCAGGAAGCGGTCATGAACGCCATCAAACACGCCAATGCCCAGTGCGTGGACATTCATTTGCAAGAAAATGCCCGTAGCATCACGCTTAGTATTAGCGACGATGGCATGGGGCTGCCCGAGAAGTTGCCACAAGGAGAAGGTCTGGGGCTGCGTTTAATGTCTCATGGCGCGGCTATGATAGGTGCAGAATTTCACGCCCGCCGAAACGCAGGTGCAGGAACAATTATAATGTGCAAAGTAGGTATTCCGAACGAACTCGACCCAACCTCATGAATAAAAAACCCACCGAAGAAACAAGTAGCAAACGCCGCGTTTTTATTGTCGATGACCATCCGCTCGTCCGAGAGGGTCTGGCTAATCTGATCAATCAACAAGATGATTTGACCGTTTGCGGAGAAGCGGAAGACGCCGCCCAGGCGCTTGCCGGAATCGGCGTGGCCCGACCCGACCTCGCCTTGATTGATATCTCCCTGAAAACCGCGTCCGGATTGGAACTGGTGAAAGATCTTGGAATTCATTTTCCGTTGGTCGCGCTGGTCGTTTTGTCGATGCATGATGAACTCTTGTATGCGGAACGCGCTTTGCGTGCCGGTGCTCGCGGTTATGTGATGAAACGAGAGACAACCAAAGACGTTCTAACAGCGATCCGTCAGGTCTTGAGGGGCGATGTTTACGTAAGTGAGAGAGTAGTAAACGCCATGGCGCGCCGGCTGGGATCATCCCGAAAAGCGGCGTCTGCTTCGCCGGTGGAACAATTGAGTGATCGCGAACTCGAAATCTTTCGAATGCTCGGCCAGGGTTTAACCACGTCGCAAATTGCGACTGACCTGCACCTTAGTTTGAAAACGGTGCAAGCCTATTGCGCGCGCGCGAAAGAGAAGTTTGGCGTCAACTCGTTGAGCGAATTACTCCGCGCTGCCATTCGATGGGAAGATGCCACGCATGTGAAGTAGTAGATTGTCGCACAGGCTCCTAGCCTATGGCCCGGAGCCGAAGGAAAATCAGCCTTTACCTAACCCCGGGTTTTCCCACCCGTAACCTAACTTTGCCACAATCGGGTAATTGGAAAGAAGTTCTCGTCTCTCTTGCGGACTGCTATGCCATCGTTGCGAGCTTTCTGGTCTGATACTCGCGGCTGATTTAGTTAGGCGTGCTCTCGTGAGGTGCAAACCGCAGAAATCTGCGAGTTCCTCGAGTGCCTTGCTCGGGTGTGCCTGAATTTCTTCGAAGCGGACCCGCCGGTAATGGGGGGTTTGGGTGGCCAGATGCTCTCCCAATTCGACATAGATGAGAGCGAGACGCAAACAATAGTCCAACTCACCGAGCTCGGGCGTGGGCGGATCACCGGCGGCGCGAAAGCCCATCTCGCGCCGCCGAATGCTCATAGCCACGGCCAAGGGATGCCGAATCACATCAATAACGCGTGCCGCGGGAAAGAGTTGAAGCCACAACCGAGCGAAGAGAGTTGTCCGAGGTTCTTTCCAACCCCACGCCGATCCGAGCTTGAGCCGCGTCAGAATCCAAAGACCTCTTGGATTAGTTCGGTAACCAAAAATGCGAGCAAACTCTCGGTGAGAATTCGTGCGCAAGTATTCGAGGCAATCGCGTTCTCCATCTGGTGTTTGCACCGAATCAAGAAAAGGCGTTGGCCGAAACCATGCCGCTCCGAACCGTTGCAAGTAGTTTTCATGAAGACGTTGCAGTGCTTTGGATTCGTGGTGGCTATCCAGGCGTTGGCCGATCTGAAGTCCGAGAAGTGCCAGCGCGCGAGCGGTCGCTGTGGTTCCGGATCGATGCGCTCCAACGATGATGACGGGTCCACGCTGCCAACGACTTTGCCCGACAGGCCTTTTGAGATCCATGGGATTCACGCTGTGCGCTATGACGTGTAACCGAAGCTAGCAGACGCATTGTCGGCAACTTCGCGCAGGAGCTCGACGTAATTTTGGGCGAACACTTCGAGGGAGTAGTGTCTTTCCACTAATTGCCGGCCGCGCAATCCGAAGGTTTTTCGCTGTTCGGCGTTTTCAATCAGGCTGCGAATTGCTTCGACCCAGTCATCCTCGGTTCGGGCGAGGTAGCCGTTTTCGCCGGAAGTGATAATTTCACTATTGGCTCCAACATCCGAGGCGACCACGGCAGTACCGACGCCCATATATTGCAAAATCTTGTAACCGCACTTACCACGTGTCCAAAGAGAGTCCCACAATGGCATGATGCCGATGTCGAAACTCGAGAGATGCGCTTGTTCGGTTTCGAGCCGCCACGGCTCGTTTTCGACAGCTACGCCCTCGAGCTGAAGAGGCTTGTCCGATATCACCTTCAACCGCAGGCCGGGAAAGAGTTGTGTCAAACGTTTGAGCGCCGGCTGGATATGTCGCAGATACGGCAGGCCATCGCTAAGTCCGAGCCATCCGATCGTCAGCCCGAGGCCGTCCGACTGCTGTTTTAAGTGATACTTTGCCAGGTCGATTGAAGTCGGCAGCACGACAGTCCGTCGGACGCACGCTCGAGCGAAGCAGGCTAGAAAATCGTTTCCGGCTACGCTAGCCGAACAATATTTTATTGTGCGCAGGAATTTTCGGAAATTTTTCCCGTCCAGCGGCTGGCGATGCTTTTGTTCCCGGAACATTAGCGCATCGTCGAAATCGAAGATAATCCGCGGATTAGCGCGCCGCAGCAGGATAAGCTCGACGGGCTTGAAACCGAGAGTCTTAAAAAGCAGCACCACGTCGTGGTGTCGAGCTTGCTTGATGATTTTCAGCTGGCTGGCCATGCTGGAACGGCGCGTCGTGAGCACCGTGACTTCAACGCCCAGCCGCTTGTAGTGATCGAGGCAATCGCGCAATCGCAGTCGCGTGCTTGGGGCGTCACCATGTTCAACAACACAAAGAGCTCGCATGATTAATCGGCAATATTGCCGCCAGTTGCCATGGGTTAAAGCCGATTGTCATCGAAACCGCAACCGCTTCGCCTGAAATCCATGTGCTTCCATACGGATACCGCGTTAGCCTCTACTCTTTCCTCTTGTTGGGACAACTCACAGTTGTAGTTTGGGTAAGGAAATTGCTCTCGTTTAGCGGGTTGCGCCGACGATGAATTTGCAGCTGGAAAAAACACCAGACGCCCTTGCTTCGGGCGGACTGGAGGTGCTCAATCATGCGATTCTTGAGACCGCGCTCGATTGCATCATTACGATGGATGCGAGCGGTCGCGTGCGTGAATTTAATCCCGCGGCCGAACGTGTTTTTGGTTTTACCCGCGCGGAGGCAGTTGGCAAAGAGTTGGCAGAGTTGGTCATTCCGCCGGCGCTGCGCGAAAGACATCGCCGAGGGTTGGCCCATTATCTAAAAACGGGCGAGGGGCCAGTTTTGGGACGCCGCATCGAGATTAATGCGCTCCGTCGTGATGGTTCAGAGATTTTAGTCGAGCTTGCTATCACGCCGTTTAACATCGATGGCTCGCTCTTGTTCACGGCCTACTTGCGCGACATTACCGAGCGCGTTCGCACAGAAAAGAGGCGGGCCGCTCAATACACCGTCGCAAGCTTGCTCGCCGGCTCGTGGTCGCTGGCCGAAGCCAGCTCGCAAATTCTCGAAGCGATTGCCTCCAGCGGCGATTGGGTTTACGGCGCAATTTGGCTTTACGACGAGAAGACTCAGGCGTTGCGCTGCCGAACCACATGGCATCCGCCGAGCGAGCGGCTTGAGACGTTTGCGGTGGCATCACGGTCAATTGAGTTTGTTAAGGGAGAAGGGCTGCCGGGCCGCGTGTTGGCGTCAAAAAAGCCCACTTGGGTTTATGATGTCACGAGCGATCCAAATTTTCCTCGCGCGCCCCTGGCCAAAGAAGTTGATTTACATGGCGGGTTTGCTTTTCCACTGTGCGTTGAGGGTTCAGTCAACGGCATTATTGAGCTTTTCAGCCATCACGCCGTGCAGCCTGATGAAGACCTACTGCAAATGGTTGAGGCGCTGGGCACTCAGATCGGGCTCTTCATTGAGCGGCGCAGAATGGAACAGGAACTGCAACGTGAGAAGGAAAACGCGGAAGCGGCCAATGCAGCGAAAGATCGCTTCCTGGCCATGTTAAGTCATGAGTTGCGCACGCCGCTCACGCCGGTCCTGATCTGGGCCGGAGAAACGGCCAAGCAGACAGACGTGAGCCCTGATATGCAGGAGGGGCTGAGAATGGTTTGCCGGAATGTTGAACTCGAAGCGCGGCTGATTGATGACATGCTCGATCTCACCCGCATCACTCGCGGTAAACTGAAGCTGCAAATTGGGCCCGCCAACGTCCACGAACTGCTCCAGCATGCCATGGATATCGTGCGCAGTGAAATTGCTGATCGACATCTTAAAGTCTCTGTCGCGCTTGAGGCGAGTCATCACGAATTGCACGTGGACGCGCCGCGTCTGCAGCAGGTTTTTTGGAATATCTTTCGCAACGCGTACAAATTCACGCCTCAAGACGGCGCGATCTCCGTGCGATCTTACAATCCTACCGCCCACACTATCACCATCGAGATCAGCGACAATGGCATAGGCATCGAGCCACAATTTCTCGGCAAAATCTTTGATGCCTTTGAACAGGTCGACACGAAACGCGAAGGTCTTGGTCTAGGCCTTGCCATCAGCAAAGCCATCATCGAGATGCACGGCGGCACCATTCGCGCACGCAGTGACGGTCTCGGCAAGGGCGCGACTTTTGTAATCGAACTGCCGACATCGGGTCGATCAGTGCCGACAACTTTGCCCGGCACGAATTAGATCGAACCGCCACGTATGGGTTAAACGGAAATATCAAAGGATAGGTCGGATACGGTCACTTGTTTGGCGGCGATTTTGCCTTTTTCCGCGCCACATTCGACCATTAAACGTAAAACTATGAAGACGAAAACGTTGATAGCAGTCGTCGCGGCGCTTGCGCTTTTTCTGCAAATCGGCCGCGCGGAAGAGAAAACCGTTATTCGTTTCGGGCATTTCCCAAACATTACGCACGCTCAAGGCGTGATTGCTCACGCCCTTACACGTCAGGGTAAGGGTTGGTTCGAACAGCGGCTCGGCCCGAACGTAGAAATTCAATGGTTCACATACAATGCCGGACCATCTGCCATGGAGGCCGTTTTCGCACGTTCGCTCGACATCACTTATGTCGGCCAGGGACCGGCCTTAAACGCGCACCTTAAATCGAACGGTGAAGAAATTCGTATCATCTCGGGGGCGGCCAACGCCGGCGCGGCCTTGGTTGTCAAAGCCGATTCACCCATTAAGACGGCAGCAGATTTTCGCGGAAAAAAAATCGCCACGCCGCAGCTTGGCAATACGCAGGACATTTCATGTCGCGCCTGGCTAAAGGCGCAGGGATTCAAGGTCACGCAAACGGGTGGCGATGTTACCGTGTTGCCAACTGCTAATCCAGACCAGCTTGCTCTCTTTCAAAGTGGCGGCGTGGATGCGGTCTGGACGGTTGAGCCTTGGGTGACGCGACTCGAGCGCGAAGCAAAGGCGAAGGTCTTTCTCGAAGACACTAACATCATCACGACCTGGCTGGCCTCGAGCGTAAAGTTTCTGAACGGCCATCGCGACCTGGCAAAGAAGATTGCGACGGCCAACAAGGAGCTGACCGATTGGATACAGGCTCATCCCGACGAGGCGCAAAAGACATTGATCGCTGAATTGAAAGAGGAAACCAAAACTCAATTTGCCCCCGAGGCCGTGGCGCAGGCATGGAAACGCATTCGCTTCACCACGGAGGTTTCGGGTGAACTGGTCGCGAAGGCTGTCCAGGACGGTAAGGACGCTGGATTTCTCAAAGGTTCCACTGACACGTCGAAGCTGATAGAGAGTCCGTGATGTTTCGCCACAAGACGGGCTCGGTTACCGAAGAGCTGCAGGTTATCGCGCCGAGCAAACTAGCGCTCGAGGAGGTCTCGAAGAGTTTTCAGACGATCACCGGTACGGTGTTGGCGCTTGATCGGATCAGTTTGCAGGTGAATGAAGGGGAGTTCGTTTGCATTGTGGGTCCGAGCGGCTGCGGCAAGACCACGTTGCTCAACATCATCGCGGGATTAGAGATGCCCGATAGCGGTAACGTGCTCGCTGGCGGCAAACCAGTGACGGGCCCGGGGCGGGATCGTCTCGTGATGTTTCAGGAATCGGCGCTTTTTCCTTGGCTGAATGTTTTTGGAAACGTGCTCTTCCCTTTGAAGCTGAAACCCCAGTTGACTAACAAAGATCGTCGCGACGTTGCGAAATACTACCTTGAGCTCGTCGATCTGACGCGTTTCGAACGCTTCAACATTCACGAGTTGTCGGGTGGAATGAAGCAGCGCGTAGCCCTGGCGCGCTCTCTCGCGCCGAATCCGCGCGTCCTGCTCATGGACGAACCGTTCGGTGCCTTAGACGCGCTTACCCGCGAGCAATTCTATGGAGATCTCCAGAGAATTTGGAAGGAGCGCAAAAAGACGATCGTTTTCGTGACGCACAACGTCCGGGAGGCCGCTTGTCTCGGTGACCGCGTCCTTCTTTTTTCGCCGCATCCCGGTCGCATTCAGGAGGAGTTCGTCATTGATTTGCCGCGCCCGCGCGACATCAATACGGCCGATCTTGTCGGCTACTCCAGCAAAATCATGCGCTCACTCAAAAGCTTCAACGCCGAGCGGCCCGAGACTAGAGCATGAGAAGATTTCTCTCGGCTGCGGGATTTTTTGCCCTGCTCATTTTGCTCTGGCAATGGGCATTCCAGGCAAAAATCTGGTCCCCTGTCTTATTGCCGTCTCCCCTTCAAGTCGTCAATTACTTGAAGGGTGCGATCGAAGACGGAACGCTCGGTCACGCCACCGTGACCACGATGCGCCGGCTCTTGACCGGTTACGTCATTGGATTCGTCGGCGGACTTCCGCTCGGATTATTGACGGCGCGCTGGAATTTATTGCGCGACACGATCGGCACAATCTCGCTCGGCTTGCAAACCTTACCGAGCGTTTGCTGGGTTCCACTCGCACTCTTGTGGTTTGGCCAAACCGAAGCCGCCATGCTCTTCGTTGTTGTCATGGGCACGCTCTGGTCGGTAGTCATTGCCACCGAGACCGGTGTGCGCAACGTGCCGCCAATCTACCGGCGGGCCGCCCTCACCATGGGATCAAAGGGGTTACACATCTGGTTGAGAGTCATTTTGCCAGCGGCTCTCCCATTCATTGTTAGCGGGATGAAACAGGGCTGGGCCTTTGCCTGGCGCTCGCTCATGGCCGCCGAAATTTTTGTGACGATTCTGACCGGTTTCGGACTGGGTCAGCTTCTGCACTACGGCCGTGAGTTGAACGCAATGGAGCAGGTGATCGCGATTATGCTCGTTATCGTTGTCATCGGTTTACTCGCCGACAAAATTTTCTTTTCGCCGATCGAGAAGTTCTTGCACCGCCGCTGGGGCACAAGTCAGTAATCTGATGGGAACGAGACGGGCCGAAGACGCGACGGTCGCAAGGCGTGAGATCAACATTTTGAACGAGTTGGGCCTGCACGCGCGACCGGCCGCCGAATTCGCGCGACGGGCCAACTCTTTTCGGTCCGAAATTTGGATCGTGAAAGGTGGCCGCAGATTCTCCGCCTCCAGTTTGATCGACATTCTTCGCGCCAACCTGGATCAAGGCGCCACGGCTGTGCTCGAGGCAAAAGGCCGAGACGCCGAAGAAGCAGTCGAACGGCTCGCGCGTTTGCTGCACGAGTTCCGTGAAAAAGAAAAGCACTAACGCAGCGGACGCGCTACCAGGATTCCACTGTCGCTGCGATAGCGGTAAAGATATGTGGAGAGGCGTGCATCCACGACGACACGCCCGGAGTTTCCCGGCGACGAAGCATGCATAAAGTGCAAGACACCGTCGTTCGTTCTTAACGCCAGTCCAACGTGTGAGGTCGAGTACAACCCTGACCTCTCGCGCGAGACGACGCCAATAATATCGCCGCTTCGCAGCTTCGGTTCGATTCCAGCGACACGACTTTTTGGAATCTGGTAAAGGGGGCGTGACGTGACACGAGCCTCCATCCGCGCCAACGGCCCGAGCAAAGACTTGTTCGCGGCCAGATAACGATAATGCCGCCATCCAACAGACATCTCGCGCGCCGAATGCGGCACGGATGTGCCGCCAAGTTCTGGCGTTAGATCATCCACCAGGCTGCGTTGTTTGTTATCAGCCAGCCAATCTTCCAGGTAATGCAAGCGGGAAAGATATTCGCCCGAGCATTCGCCTCCGCGGTAACGGTCGACCTCGATGTAGTGGAGCAAGCGCTCCGGCGTCCAGTTTGATTCCGGCTCGTTCAACATTCGGGCAAAGCCGAGCGAGATTTCGAAAAACGTCCAGCAATCCATGCCCTGAAAATTTACCGAAGGCGCTTCGATCCGATTGTCGATCTCGAGCGTGAAATGTTTGTAACGCGTCCCAACCAGCGCCAAGCCGACCGCGGCTGTGCGTTCACCGATCGGCAATTCTTTCCAGCCTTCCTTTCGTGCGTTCGCCACGAGACGATTGAATTGTTCTTGGCCTTTAAAAACGACCTTGAACGGCAGACGCGTTTCGCTCGCCGAGGCCACCGAACAGAGCACAACAATCAAAAAGGCAGATTTTGCGAAAAAGCTCACAAAGCATTGTAGCGGCGTTTGTGCCAAAGGCCGAACCATCGACGTCCACTCGCCCCATCCAGCGCTTCTGCAATCACAAATCCGCATAACCCGCACAATTCAAGGCGAAATTCATCCGCAATCGACCCTGATGGACTTCTGACCGTGGCATCTGACGTCTGAGCTCCGATCTCTAGCGCCTGAGCCAGTCGTCGCGGAACGAATAGACTCGCGACTTCAGGAATTGGCGCGGGCGCTCCCCATGGATCGGCTTGATCCAATGGCGCAGGGTGCGACGGCTGATACGCGATTCATAGCCAAACTCCGGCATCAAATCGCGACAGTGCCATTCCACCCAGCCAATTTCGTCTTCGGTCAGCTCGCGCTCCCAGCGGCTGACCGGCTCGGTGCTGATCTGCGTAAATTCCATGCCGGCGGATGAATTTCCGACCCATAAATCGCCCACCTTGGTCGGGTTGAGCACAATCCCGGGATCGAAGGTGATCTCCAGGTAGCTGCAAACCTGCTGCATCATGGCCGATGGCTCTCGCACCAGTTGTTCGTACGGGATGACCAGTCCCGACACGTCGCAGTTTCGCACAGACTGCGCCAGTTTCGCCGTAACGCGCCAGTGCGCGATCACGTGATAAACCGAAAACCGGCCGGTCTTCCTGGTTTTTTCCAGGTGAATTTGCGCGGCCAGCAGGGCGCGTGGGTCGCGCATCGTAACCAGAAGTTTCGCCTGGGGAAAGCGCGCGAAGATCGCCGGAACATAATTGCGGTTGGCCGGCGTCTTTTCTACCCAGCGTTTCACTCGATTGAGCGGGATGCCGAAAACGGTGGCGTACGCTTCCATCATCAGGACGAGCAAATCTCTCTGTTCATTCGCGGGATCAAACGCCAGGCGCTCAAACGTCTGGTAAAGCTTCTTTTGTGGAAAACTGCTGTAATCGTGCTTTCGCGCTCTATTTTCGTAACCGAACAGGACCTTTGACCATGACTGTTTGGTCAGATAATCAAATTGCGCGCGGCGCCCGCGCGGACCGTACTTGCTCAACGCGGTGGCGAAGTACGCCGTGTCTTGTGGAAAAACGAGAAGCTCTGGGTGTCCATCGAGCAGAGCAACTACCAGCGTAGTTCCGGATTTCGCCTGACCCGCGATGAAACAAGCGCGCTGATCAAAATTTAAATTTTGGGCCGACATTTTGATTTTTACGGTGCTCACCTCTGATGCAGGAAACCGTGATTGCGAACTCCAATCTCCATCACAATGTAAATCTGTTAGCTTTGGTTGCACAAGCCGCCGACGATTATTTGATGCTCGAACACTGCGTCCCTCCACCGCTTAGCAAAAATGCCCTTTTAGAATGGATGGATACCTTGCTGCCGAAATTCGAAGAAGCCATCACTGACATGCCGCCAGAAGCAGGTTTTGGAGGCATTTGGGAAAGCGAGATGTTTTTGTTTTATGCGGCCGTCTCTCCCTGCGCGCCCAAGCAAATCCTGGAGTCGGGCCGTGCTCGCGGCAAAAGCACGCTCACGCTGGCGCGCTGTTTCCCAGAAGCGCGGATCATCAGCGTTGAACTTGATTCTCTCTCGGCGAATGCAACTGCGGCGGAAGCGAAGCTGAAGCCATACAAGAATGTGGAACTTTTGTATGGCGATTCGCGTCAAGTGCTTCAGCAGCGGCTTCAAAACGGCGATGCCGTGCTGATTGATGGTCCAAAAGGTTTTCGCGCCCTCAAACTCGCCTTGCAGCTCCTGCGCACCGGTAAGCCATGCGCGGTATTTCTCCATGACTTTCCAGCGAATGCACCAGCGCGGAAGTTTCTCGAGCACCATTGGCCGGAAGTTTTTTTTGGTGATGATCCATTGTTTGACCAATTTCGCGTCCTGGATCAAGCCAGAGATCCGAGAGATCCGACGCAGGCTCAACGTAGCAGACGCTATGGCGTTTTCGCGTGCTTACCGCCTAACTTACCCGCGCCTTATTGGCAGATGCGCCTACGGCTATTCCTCCCCCGCATTGTCTCCGCCTTGCGCCGCCGGGCTGATTGTGCTGAATCGGCGTGATTACAGTTCAATTCCCCGGCGATGTACAGTTCAACCCTCATGATTTGATCATGAAATTCGCTGATCCGAGACAACCGCATCCATCAGGATGTCGTGGTCTTCCATGGGAATGGCATCGAGTACCTGAAAGGAGAAACAAATTCCCAGTTTAAATGCGTTGGCCGCGCGTCCAGCCAGGAGACGCTCGAAGAAGCCGCCACCGCGGCCGAGGCGATGACGAGCTTTCGAGAAAGCCACTCCCGGCACAAGAATCAAATCGATTGCGTCGGGCAGATGCAGGTCCGATTCACTGCGCACACTCTGCGGAATGATCGCGCACGAGACTTTACGAGCTTCACAGTCCAATTTCAGTGGCATGATGATCGGTTCGCTCGGCAAAGGCGAAAAAAGGATCACATTCTGCGCTTCCGCCCACTTGCTCATTTCCAATACGCGCTCAGAAATCTCCTCTGAAAACGACTGGCGATCTTCGGTCGTCATTTCACGTAAACGCTTCATCATCGCCATACGCAACGATGCCTTCTCCGCACTTGAATCTAGGCTCCCATTCATCCTGAGGTGATGATCGTATTGCGTTTTCCAAGAAAATGATAGAGACAGCGCGCCGTGCGCTTCTGGGCGCTATAGCGCGACGTCCCTACTGATCCCCGCGAAAGACTTTGATTCAACCCCGCTAGCTTATATCGTTCCGCCAAAGTGCCGATTCCTTTTTCGAAAAAGAGCCGAAGGAACGTCGTTCGTCAGGCGTCGGGAAATGGCGCCCAGAACAAGAAGTCGACGCGTGTGCGCTTGCGGCCGCCTTCCGACTGGCACAAACGTAATTTTCTCACTGAGGTTCTTATTCCCTCGCTTTTTACCAAACGCTCCGGTGACCATGCCTTGCCGCAATTCCCAGCCATTCGGCCGGGCGAGATCTGCGTTACCTGGATCGGACACGCTTCTTTCTTAATCCAGACGCATGAAGTGAATGTCCTGATCGACCCCATTTGGTCGAAGTGGCTCAAGGTAATTAAGCGACTGAAGCAGCCCGGATTCGAAATTCATCATTTGCCCGAAATTGATTTTGTCCTGGTGACGCACGCACACTTCGATCACCTCGATCGGCGGACGTTACGACGCGTCGCGGCCGATCAACCCATTGTTGTGCCGATCGGCGTGGGAAACCTTGTGCACGATCTCGGTTTTCACATCGTGCATGAACTCGATTATTGGCAGACCGTGAAGCTCGGCCCGATCGATGTCTCCATGACGCCTTGTTATCATTGGGGCGCGCGCTTTCTTGCCGACCTGCATCGCGGCTTTGGCGGCTTCGTCGTAACGGTGGATGACCGCACCATTTTTCATTGCGGTGACAGCGCATACTTCCCGGGCTTTCGCGAGATTGGGGAAAATTACAAAATCGACATCGCGCTGCTGCCGATTGGTGCGTACGAAGCGCCGTCTGGCCGTGAAGTGCATATGAATCCGGAAGAGGCGGTCAAAGCGTTTACAGAACTGGGCGCGAAAACTCTGGTGCCGATGCATTACGGAACCTTTCGCCTTGGTTTTGAGCCATTACACGAACCGCCGGAGCGGTTGTTGGCATGTGCGCGTTCTCATGGGATCGAAGACAAGGTTCTCGTTATGACCGAGGGCAAGCCGGTGGTTCTATAACAATGAAAACGCCGAACGCCCAACGCCCAACGCTCAATCTCGAGTTCAGAGGTGGGCGCATTGCGGAGACTCACGCTGGAGAATACACATCTACCCCGCGGCGAAGTTACGACTTGGAGGAACGCTTGTTGCAGTTCACGGCCAAGGTAGTGAAGCTGGCAGACTCATCGCCCAATACAAAAGCCGGTAATCACATTGCGGGGCAATTGCTGCGTTGCGGAACATCGCCGCTCGCGAACCACGGCGAAGTCGAAGCGGCCGAGTCGCGTAAGGATTTTCTGCACAAGCTTCGCATCTGCCTGAAAGAATTGCGCGAAACTTGGCGATGGTTGCGCTTAGTCGGACGCCTGCAACTTGCCGAAGCTACAGAACTGCAGGGAACGCTGACCGAAGTTGAAGAACTAATCAGAATCTTCGCAGTGAGCATCCGCACAACCGAACAGAACGCGAAATGAACAAGCGGCGTTCTGCGTTCGGTATTGGGCGTTCGGCGTTGAGCGTTGGGCGTTGAGATCGCGACATGTCCGAGCCGCGATCCACGCGCGCCGATATCATAGGCGCGATCGCCTCCGGAACAATCGTGACCGCCTTTTGCCTGCTCCTTCTCTGGCGTGATCCACTCCTTTTTTGGAATGACGATTATGAACTATCGATCCTGCCAGTCTTCACTTACGTAGCCCGCAGTTGGAGTGAAGGTCATTGGCCTTTACTGAGTCCTTACTCCTGGGTCTGCAGCAACCTCGCCGGTGAATTCCAGTACGGAACATTTTCGGTCTTCGTAAACGCGGCGGTCATTTTAATTTGGAAATTTCCGCTCACGTTTCCGCAACAAGCTGCGGCTCTTTCCATCACGCACCTTTTTATCCTGGCGGCTGGTGCATTCTTGCTTGCGCGCGATCGGAAACTCCCGGTTGCATTATCGATCTTCGTCGGGCTCGTCGCCGCCTTGAATGGCTGGATTATTTGTTGGGGCGCGACTGACTGGTTTGGGGCGCTGGGCGCATTCGCCTGGTTGCCGTGGGCCTGGTGGGGGGCGGAGAGAGCGTTGGATCCAGCACGAAGCCATTGGAGATTTCTCTGGCTCGCGCCCTTTGTCTACCTCGTCATCACCGGCGGGTTTCCTTACACGGTTGTGATGTTGGGGCTTTTGCTCGTCTGGCTCTCGATCAGAGAGTTCGTTCGAAGTCGAAGTTTGGCGCCAATCTTACCGATTCTTTTCGGTGCCTCGCTCGGACTCGGTCTATCCGCGCCGGCTTGGTTAGCAATTTTGGATTACGTTCACGGTTCGGGGCGGGAGTTAGAGCCATCATTGGCCCATTGGCAATGGATTGTTCCTCCAGCTGCATTACCCGGTTTCATTTTGCCCTGCTGGACGGTGAAATGGGCTGATTTCTCAACGCGCTATCTTCCGCATCCCGCCACGGAGCTGGCGTGTGGGCTCGTTCCGCCAATTGCGCTCATGGCCGGTTTCATTGGTCGCGGCCGAGCTTTCGTTAGGCAGATTGGATGGGAGCTTGTCCTGCTCGTGCTTGTATTCATCATCTCGATGTTGCCAAGTGCCGGCATGTTCCGGTGGAGCTTTCGCTGGCTGCCATTCTGTCACTTGATACTGGCGATCTGCGCGGCGGAAGCGTTGTTGGCGTTACATGACACGAATGTGTCCGTGATAAAAAGTCCGAGTTCTATCGCTCTGGCCCTGGTTGCAATTACTTCAGCCGCCATGTTCGCGTTTGGAACTTCGGGTAAGTATGCTTTTTCGCTCATCTGGGTTTTCCTCGCGCTCGCCGTTATCTGGGTGTTGGCAGAGTTTCTTTTGCCCGATTCAAGATTGCGACGTTGGGCACCGGCGTTTGTTACGTTTGCTGGATTGCTCGCGACATACCTTTGCATTCCAACAAACTGTGGCGTGCCCAAATACAATCTTTCGCAAGAATTGACGAAACCAGAGCCGCTCGATCCTAGTCGTCTTTACTTGAGCTTTTATCCGCCGGCGGAAAATGCGTATCGCACTGAAACAAAACCTGGTCCCGTGGGGCAGATCGTTCGTCCAGGCAGTACCTCGATGTGGGGTCAATTGCATTTTATCAATGGTTACAGTCCGATCCTGACGGCGGGGGTGGCTCGTGAGTTCAAGTTCGCGATTCATGGCGAGATCGATTGGGAGGTGGGTAGGCGTTTGCTGACCGAGGAGGCAGGCGCTGATGGCGAACTGACGCGATTAGGCGTCGATGGAATCGTCGTCGCGGCAGAAATCGGTCTTGCGCCCCAACCAAGTTCGGAATGGGAACTCGCATTATCGACGGACGAGGGCCGCGTTTTTCATCGACGCACGGGGCCGTTTGCGCGCGTGCGCTCGGTCACCTCAATTGATTCGCGGCCTAACGAGCAATTTGTTGCAGCGGACATCTCGCAAATCAAGGATTCAAGAAATCAGGTAGAAGCTGATGTCGATGTCCCGAGAGGCGATCGCCCGGCGTTTCTGACATTTTCGCGACCATACTTTCGTGGTTACAAGGGAAAGCTTGACGATAAGAACCTTGCGGTCGATTCCTATCACGGCTTGTTCCCGGTGGTCGAATTGCCTCCGGGATCGCGCGGGCGACTCGTTCTGAACTACCGACCGCAGTGGCTTGTTTACGGCGGTGGACTGTCGTTCTTATGCGCGGCGTTCTGTATCGTCAGCGCATTTCTGGCGATGCGTCAGCGCCGGAGGGGCGATTGACCCCAATCGCCCGCGGGTGGTTCGGTGAACCGCCCCTACCTTTGCTCAGGTCGCCAGCGTAAAGATTTCCACGGGATGGTCCACGCCTTTGACTGGTTGCGGCGGCAACGGTCGCAAGGCTGGCGAGCGTTTTAGCGCATCACGGGTTCCCTTGCTGATGAGCAATGTTGTGCCCAGAGTTTTGTTCAATCCCTCGATGCGCGATGCCACGTTCACGGTGTTCCCGATCACGGTGAATTCCATGCGCGCCGGCGATCCGATACTTCCGACGATGGCAGGCCCAGTGTTAATGCCGATCCCGATGCTGATCGGCTCTTCGCCGCGTTGCGTCCGTTCCAGATTTAGGCGCTCAAGCGCGCGTTCCATCGAGCGTCCCGCGGCGAGCGCCTTGTCGGCATGATTGTGCGAGTTGGCGCCGACCCCGAATAGAGCCATGAAACCGTCGCCGAGAAATTTGTTAATCATGCCGCCATGTTCACCCTCCACGACTTCGACCATGGCGTGGAGAAATTCATTTAGCAGGCCAACCGCTTTATCCGCCGGGAGATGTTCCGACCGCGCCGTGAAAGAGCGAATGTCGACGAACATCACGGTAATGACCTGCTCTGTACCGCCGAGCCCAGGGTCGCGCGCTAATATCTGCTCCGCTGCTTTTCGTCCCACATGCAAGCCGAAGCTTTGACGCAATCGCTCCTTCTCTCGTAATCCGGTTACCATGCGATTGAATTCGCTGATGAGCGCGCCGAATTCATCAGCTCGGCGCAGTGGCACTTGCACATCGAGCTGACCTTCCGTGACGGCCTGCGCTGCAGCGCGCAATTGATCCACCGGTTGCGCCACTGAGCGGCCAATCAACACAGCAGAACAAAGACCAAAAGCAATTCCGACTGTGCCGACGAAAAGTCCGAACCATTGCGGATTCGTTCCGGGCGAAGCTGGCGCGAAGATAAGCAGCAGGAGTGAGCCAATCGGACAGATACCGGCGGAAATTGCCCACATCAAACCGCGCGTGCGCAACGAAATGGGATGGATTCCTTTCAGGCGATCGGCCCGCACGTTCTGGAAAAAAACCGGAAACAATCCCCAATGACTGGCAAGTTCGACCAGAAAAAAACCTTGCGTAATGGCAATGAATCCGGACACCGCGAATGAAATTGGAAGGTGCCAGAATAATTGCGGGCCAAGAGGGCGGCCCGTGAGTGACAGGGAAATCAAGAATACTGGAATACACAGAAGCCACGCGATAGCGGAGATGATGGCGCCATACCACGGAAGATTCACCAAACGCCGCCTGGCTGAGTCGAGCTCGTCGGCTGGAATCGTTTCATTGCGCAATAATCGGTGAAAAGTGGGCCGCAAAGACAGGATCAATCGCAACCAAATGGCGACGGCAATGGGGTAATCGACCACATTCCAGAAGATAATCGTGCTGACAAAGCGTTCTCTGAGACCGCTCGCACGAAGCAACGGGTCAATGATCACCATGTTGTACCAGATGTTGAAGATGCTTCCAAGAATGTGCGGAATAAGCGGCGCCAACGCTGTGACAAGGAAAGGATGACGGACCAGAGGTCGCACTTGACTTAACGAAGCGTCCATGGCCGGAAATAATCGAGAAGGATCAAGTGTCCGGGCAAGTGATCTTTTTCTTGCTCACGGAGAATTTCGGGAAAATTCGTCAGTTTTCCGAAGACGAATCCACGACTGAACGGCACGAAAAAATCGTCCTGATGGCTCGGCAAAATGTAGCGGGGCCGCAACCGACGCACCGTCTCGGCGAACCGCCGGCGACTATCAGGCAAAGCCACGCCGAGAATGGCAAGATCAATAGATCCGACCACTGGATCTGGCGCAGCGCCGGGCAGACCGCCGGAGTCGACATAAATTCGTTTTCCCGCAGCTTCGACCACGAAGGCGAGTGGTTCGCCCAATTTCCAATCGCTTGCCTTGATGGGGCGCTTCATTGGGGTTGTTATCGTTCCGGGAAATGGTGGCGATTTTCCGATGAGCCGATCGTGCGTCGCGCCAAGAACGCGAATTGTCCACGGCCCGATTAACCGTACCGTTCCAGGTTCGACGACTTCGCATTGGTTCGGTCGAATTCCGAACGACTCGACCAGGTTTACCGCAGTTGGACCCGCCAAAAGCCGGGCCTGAGTTCGGCGCATGATGAAAGGCACATCGAGGAGATGATCGAAGTGAGCGTGCGTCACGAGGATCGCCTCGACGCTAGTGCTCGTGTGGCGGAGACCATCTCCAACGCGATTGGGGTTTGCTTCGATTGATTGATTGAAAACGACTGCGCCGAGACCAATTCGACTGAAGTAAGGGTCGACCAGCAGCGCGTGGTTTCCGTTTTCCAATTGAAAGCCATTTACGCCGAGATAAGTCACACGAATCGCGTCACTGGGCGCGGGCGCGCCCGGCTTCGCATCCGCCACAACCAACGCCGAGTATTTTTCCAAGCCTGCATACGCGACATGGGCCCAGAGCAACAGACCGCAGATAGCCAGCTTCATAAACGCAAGGCGGGGCCCTTGCCCCAGTCGACCCATTCGGCTTCGCTCAGGGCAAGCTTTCAATCGCTTTTTCGGTTGAACCTGGTCGCGGCACTAAGGCCCCTCCCACATTAATTAAGATCGCCGAACTCATCCCAATGTGGGAGGGGCCTTAGTGCCGCGACTCTTCTCCGTTGCCTGAATCATTGATACTCGCTTCAGGTGTCTAGGTCGCCCTACTAGTACACGTCGCGCTTGTAGCGCTTATCGCTCTTTAATTTTTCTACGTACTGGTTTGCGTCATCGACGCTTTTACCGCCATATTCCTGCACGATTTTACGCAGCGCTGCATCGACATCTTTCGCCATCCGACGCGCATCACCGCATACGTAAAAATGCGCACCCTCCGCATCAATCCATTTCCAAATCTCGGCTGCGTTGTCCAGCATCCGGTGCTGGACGTAGACTTTGTGGGCCTGGTCGCGCGACCAGGCGCAATCGATGCGCGTGAGAACGCCCTCGCGCTGGAATTGATCGAAGTCCTCCTTGTAGGCATAGTCGCATTTCTCGCGCTGCGATCCGAAAAAGAGCCAGTTTTTCCCTTTTGCGCCGACCGCCTTTCGTTCCTGCAAATAGGCGCGGAATGGCGCGATACCTGTGCCCGGTCCGATCATGATGATAGGCGTATCGGGATCGTCCGGCAGATGAAAATGTTTCGCCACGCTGGGATAAACCGGAACGGGCACGTCGTTCGCGCGTTCCGCCAGAAATGACGAGCAAACACCTTGGCGCAGACGACCGTGACTTTCGTAGCGGACCACGTCGACGATGAAATGCACTGCGTCGGGATACATGCGCAAGCTTGATGCAACTGAGTAGAGCCGCGGCTGCAATTTCGTCAGCAGCCCTACGAATTCTTCGGGGGTAAATTTTACGGATGGATGTTCACTCAGGAAGTCAACCACCCCCATGCCATACAAGTAGGTATCGAGATCTTGTTTGCGCTTCGGATCGAGCAGGTCCCCAAGTAATGGCGCGGCCGATGCGCGCTTCGCGATTGCTTTTAAGAACTTGGGTGTGGTTTGGGTAATGGAATAGTTGCGCAAAAGCGCTTCTCGGAAGGTTTTCTGCCCTTTCGCGACTGGTACGGGCTCATCGCCTTTCGCCGCGAGCGCGCGAATGATTTCGTCAACCAATTCGGGATCGTTGGTCGGATAAACGGCGAGCGAATCACCAACCTCGAAGCTGAGACCCCAGCCGGTAAGATCGATTTCAAAGTGGCGCGTGTCCTTCTCCGATTCGGGACCGCTCAGGCGGCGATTGATAACCATCTTGCCTGGAAACGGATTGCTGCGCGTATAAGGCGAAGTGGACGCGGCTGGTTTGGATGGAGCGGTAACTTCCGACATGTTCTTCTGTAGCGGCACTCTACGAGTGTCGCAAAAATTTTCCTTGATCTTTAGTGCGACGGCCATAGACCGCCGCTACAGGATTCGGTATCCGTGGTACGGATGACCAACGATAGTAGCCCACCGTTTTAACGCTGGGCAAAACGTTTCTAATGAATTGAGTCCTGCCAGGGACGAAAGAATGTTTCTGTCGTCCCCGACCGGGACTCGTCCGTAATTCAACAAGTGAACCCAGCGTTAAAACGCGGGCTATTTCCATCGATTGCTGACGCGCGAAGAATCATTCCTTCGTCATTCGACATTCAGCATTCGTTGTTCAACTAATACACATCCCGCTTGTAACGTTTGTCGCTCTTCAGTTTTTCGACGTATTCGTTCGTCTGCTCAGGCGTCTTGGCGCCTTTTTCCTGAATGATTTTGCGCAGCGCGGCATCGACGTCCTTGGCCATGCGCCGCGCGTCACCGCAAACAAAGAAGTGCGCGCCCTCTGCGTCCATCCAGTTCCAAATCTCGGCCGCACTTTCTAACATTTTAGTTTGCACGTAGGTTTTGTTCGCCTGGTCGCGCGACCAGGCGCAATCGCAGCGGGTGAGAAATCCGTCGCGTTGATATTGTTCCAATTCGTCGCGATAAAAATAATTGCAGTGCTCATGCTGCGATCCGAAGAAGAGCCAATTCTTTCCCTTCGCACCAACTGCTTTCCGCTCCTGCAAATATGCGCGGAAAGGTGCAATCCCAGTTCCCGGTCCCACCATAATGATCGGCGTGTTGCCGTCCTCTGGCAGGCGGAACCTCGAAGTGTTTGGGAAAACGGGAATCGGCGCATTCTCCGCGCGCTCGGCTAGAAATGTTGAGCAAACACCTTTGCGCTTTCGCCCGCGACTCTCGTAATGCACCACATCGATGGTGAAGTGCACCTGATCGGGATGAGCCTTCAGGCTCGACGAGATCGAATACAAACGCGGCATCAACTTCGCCAGCGTCTCGACGAATTGCTGTGGCGTCCATTTTATCGATGGATGCTCGATCAGAAAATCGATCACCTCCATTCCCCAAAGGTACGTGTCAAGGTCCTGCTTCCGTTCCGGTTGGAGTAGGTCATTTAGCAACGGCGCGGCGACCGCGCGTTCGGCGATCGCTTTTAGAAACTTCGGCGTTGTCTGGGTGATACGGTAATCGCGCAGCAACGCTTCGCGCAAGGTCGTTTCGCGGCTCGGACTTTTCACCGGCTCGTCGCCTTTGGCGCCAATGGTCTTAATGAGTTCATCGGCCAGCGCGGGATCGTTTGTCGGCCAGACGGTCATCGAGTCACCAACTTCGTAATTCAGGCCCCAGCCCTTGAGATCGATCTCGAAATGACGCGTATCCTTTTTGGAGCCTTCGCCACAAAGAGTGCGATTGACGGCAAGTTTCCCGGGAAACGGATTAGCGCGCGTGTACGGCGATACAGAGGTCGCTGGTTTTGGTGGAGCAGTTTCAGCTGGCATATTTTCCTGTAGCGGTCCGGCAGCTGCCGGATCGCAAGAAATTTACTTTCATGAATTAGTGCGACCCCGAATGCTTTCGGGACCGCTACCCGTCGTTCCCGATCGCAAGCGTCGGACAAACTTCCATCGCGCGTTGCGCGGCTGCGGTTTCTTCGTCGTTTTCCGGCTGCTTAAAGAAATACACTGCTGTCTCGTCGTCGTTATATTTTAAAAGATTCGGCGCTTCGTCGAGACACACCCGACAGGGTGTACAGGTCGTGTCGACATACCACGGTCCGGGAACGTTCTGGGGCTGTTTGCTTGCTTTGTCCGCCATAGATCTCTTCTTACTCAAACTACGATTAGTGCGCAATCTCTTTGCGAAGAAACATCGTGCGAGCATTGTAGCGGTGCTTGTGCCAAGCACCGCTACAAATAATGGGATGCGACACATTCGACTCCGCTCAGTGCAGGTTTAGCGCGTCCCTGCCAGTGGCCACTTCGCTCTCGAGCTATGGAATAGCAATGGAATGATTGTTCGCGTACGATTGCGAGCTGGCATCATTGAATGTCCACCGAAGTTAAAAAAGAGATCGCGCTCGAGATCGCCCACGTCCTGTTTATCGACATCGTGGGCTACTCGAAGCTTTCGGTTAACCAACAGCACGCAGCGGTTGATGAACTCAACGGGATTGTTCGCGCTTCCGAGCAATTCCAAAAAGCTGAAGCCGCCAATCGGATCTTAAAAATCCCGACCGGCGATGGCATGGCTCTGGTGTTCTATCGCAGTCCGGAGGAACCGGCGCAGTGCGCCTTTGAGATCAGCCGGGCGCTGAAGGACAACCAGCGCCTGCAAGTCCGGATGGGCATTCACAGCGGGCCGATCAGTGGTGTGGTGGACGTGAACGAACGGACGAACGTGGCCGGCGCGGGCATCAACCTGGCCCAACGAGTGATGGATTGTGGCGACGCCGGGCACATTCTTCTGTCCCGTCATGTTGCCGAAGACCTGGCGGAATACGAACGCTGGCGACCGTATCTGCACGACATCGGCACCTTCGAAGTGAAACACGGTGTGCGGGTAAGCGTCACCAACCTTTACTCCGATGAGGTTGGTAATCCGAACCTGCCGAGCAAGCTGCAGGCGGTTAAGAAACATCACGCCCATGTGCGTTGGGCGGCAGTGGCGATCGGGCTGCTGGTGGTGGCCGCGCTCGCTGCCGGGGTTCTCTCTTTTTTGCGCAAAGGACCGGCTCGTTCGCTTGCCACTGCCGTGGAAAAAAGCATCGCGGTGCTTCCATTTGAAAACCTCAGCCGGGATCCTGATAACGCCTATTTCGCCGATGGCGTGCAGGACGAAATCCTAACCAACCTGGCAAAGATCGCCGATCTGAAAGTCATTAGCCGGACCAGCGTGATGCAGTATAAAACCGGCGCGGCGCGTAACCTGCGCGAGATCGGCAAAGCGCTCGGTGTCTCGCACCTTTTGGAAGGCAGCGTCCAGCGCGCGGCGAATAGAGTGCGCGTCAACGCACAGCTGATCAATGCAAACACAGACGCGCATTTGTGGGCGGAAACCTACGATCGCGACCTGGCTGATGTTTTTGTGATCCAGAGCGAGATTGCCAAGACAATCGCCAGCCAGCTTCGCGCGAAACTCTCTCCCGCTGAAAAAGCTGAAATTGCGCAGAAACCGACGTCCGACCTGGCCGCCTTTGATCTATACACGCGCGCAAAAGTGCTCCGTGAGGCCGCGCTCAACGGCGTAAACGCCAAAGAAGATTTACTCCAGGTGGTCAATCTCCTTACGCAAGCAATCGAACGTGATCCCGCTTTTCTGCTCGCGTATTGCCAGTTAGGACGTGCGCACGACACTCTTTACGTTCTGTTCGATCACGCGCCGGCCCGTCTTGCCCTGGGGCAAGCTGCGGTCGATGCCGCGGTGAGGTTGGCACCTGATTCCGGGGACACTCACCTGGCGGCGGCGTTCCACCTCTACGCCGAATTGGACTACGACCGCGCACGCGAAGAACTCGCCGTAGCCCGTCGCACCTTGCCCAATAACGCCGGAACTTTCGAGTTGAACGGATACATAAATCGCCGGCAAAATCGCTGGGCCGAAGCGGCGCACGATCTTGAACAGGCACTTGAGCTTGACCCGCGCAATCCTTCCACCCTGGGGCAGCTAGGTACTATCTACGATACCCTGCGCGATTACCCGGCGGCGGCTGGCGCCTGGGATCGGATTCTTGCGTTTAGACCGGATGACTTCGATGCCCGAATTGCTCGTGCTGAACTGGAGGCATATTGGCGAGCGGACACCAAGCCATTGCATGCACTGATTGAAGCCCGCCTAAAGCAAGATCCGGCCGCGGGGAAGCAGCTGGCCGAGACTTGGCTTGAACTTACGCTTTGGGAGCGCGACCTCGTCGGCATTGAGCAGGCTCTGGCCGCACTCGGCGATAAAACGTGGGGGCCAAATGCGACCAGATTTAGCCGGACCTTTGGCGAGGGATTGCTCGCGCGGATGAAGGGAGATGCTGCCGCTGCTCATGCAGCATTCAGTGCCGACCGCATTGCCCAGGAGCGCATCGTGCAAGCGGAGCCCGAATATGGACCGGCCATCTCTGTCCTCGGTTTGATTGATGCCGGACTTGGCCGAAAAGAGGATGCGTTGCGTGAAGGCCGGCGCGGCGTGGAGCTCTTGCCCCTCTCCAAAGACGCGATCAACGGCCCGAGCATGATCAGGAATCTCGCCATCATTGGCGCGTGGACTGGCGAAAAGGACCTCGCTTTGGAGCAGCTGCGCATCGCCACGCAAGGGGGTAATGGGCCTAGTTATGGTGCGTTGAAATTGAACCCGATGTTGGACCCGCTCCGGGGCGATCCGCGCTTCGAGAAAATCGTCGCCTCGTTAGCGCCGAAATAATTAAGCGATGCTGGATGCTAGATTCTAGATACTCGATTGGGCTGCCAGCTTTGACCTCTTCCTTCTGACTTCGACATTGGG
>Ga0207130_1044_pt1 | contig 43857 bp, 44 predicted proteins | sample Alteio_BWMinHeat_16_FD_153545 | JGI IMG/M metagenome (GOLD analysis project Ga0207130, IMG submission 153545) | Enriched cells from forest soil in Barre Woods Harvard Forest LTER site, Petersham, Massachusetts, United States -... | ecosystem: Environmental > Terrestrial > Soil > Temperate forest >... | reverse complement strand
TTTAACCTCTTTCAGCTTTTCACACGAAAAGAGTTCCACGGGAGAAGTTACTGAAAACAAAGCAGCCGCTGAAGCGGGTGGGAGAGGTGAAAGAGATGCAAGACGTTCGGGACATGAGATGAAAATAAAGAACCAAAATGGTGCCGCCGGCGGGTGGCTGGAGTTCGAGATATGACCGCACTGGAAGTCATCGATCTGGTCGAAAGTGCCGGCGGGCAAGTAAGCCTTCGCGGCGGGAAGGTTAACTGCAGGCTGCCCCAGGGTACGGATGAAGCGTTGATTAAGTTACTCCGCGAGCAGCGCGATGACATAGCCAGGGGGCTTCGGTTGCGAGAGGAATACATCGGCAAAGCCAACCGCTGCTATCTCCACGGTACGCACGACGACTGGTACCAGCATTCCGGGGAGGGACCGGACAGAGTGTGCGCCATGTGCCACCCACGATGTGGTAGAGCGGTTAGTGTAACCGCTGTACAGCGCTAAACGAATGAAACCATGGACCCAGAAACATCAGATGTCCCATTGATGTCCCGAGTTAGCGGAAACGCCGCCGAATTGATTGATTCGGTAGAACTCGCAGCTCGTTGGCGAGTCCCCGAATCTTGGATTCGGAACCACACCCGCGCCCGCACACCAAGACAACAGCGGATTCCCTGCATCCGGCTGGGAAGGTATGTGAGGTTTCGCTGGGGCAGCCCCGAACTCGAAGCTTGGCTTGAGAAGCAGCGCGGGTAGAGACGAAATCTGGACGTCAAAGTTTCCGGATGAAATCGCAGCATCGAGCGTACACTGAGAGCGTGCCGAGCGCTGCGCAAACAGCGCCCGACACTGACCGACGTGCCTAAACTGGTAGGAACGGCGGCTTTCTGAAGTGTAGTTCATAGCCTCAGAACCCCACCATTGCGACCCCACCATCGCGGCTCGTCTGGTCTCAACTTCTGAGAACAGGAGCAACTCAATGAGAAAGCAACACGGCCAGATCATCCGCATCGGGGAGTGTTGGTATGTTCGCTACTGGGAGCGCCGAAACATCGGTGGGACCGTAGAACGGAAGCGAATCACTCATTCACTCGGTCAGGTCACGACACGCGGGAAACGTCCATCGGCTGACATCAAGGCCGAAGCCGAGCGGCACATGGCAACCGTCAACAGCGGCACGGTCCCCGCTGAACGAATCGTCACAATAGGGGATTTCGTCGAACGGGTGTACTTGCCGTGGACTGAAGAACACAAGCGCCCATCGACCGCCAAGGGCTACCGTGACATTTGGGCAGATCATCTAAAACCACTTTGTGCTTTCTGTATGGCTGAAGGATGCCCGGACATACCACGTTCAAGGTTGGTTGAATCAGATCGGAGCGGGCAAGCTCAGTCGCAACACCTTGAAACACGTCAAAAGTGTAATCAGCGGAATTTTCACTCTGGCAAAGCAGCAGGACTATTTCCAGGGGGAAAACCCCGCCCGCGATTCTGCGGTCAATCCCAGGGCAGCCGAGCCGCAGGAGACGTATGCCTACACACTGGAGGAGATTCAGACAATCCTCGCCGTGCTCTCCGAGCCCGCAGCGACGGCCTTCGGAGTGGCAGCATTCATGGGTCTGAGGCATGGTGAGATACAGGGACTACTGTGGGAAAACTACCGGGATGGGGAACTCTACGTTTCTCGCTCAATTTGGAATGGGCGCGTCTCGGACCCCAAGACTCGCAAGGGGCGCGCGCCTGTTCCTGTCATTCGGCAGCTAGCGGATCGACTGGAAATGCATCGGCTACGATCAGGGAGCCCACTTGCTGGCCCGATCTTCGCCAATGCCGTAGGCAAGCCCCTGGCACTTAGCAGTATGGTCAATCGCGTTATCCTCCCTACGCTGAATCGTTGTGAAGCTTGCGGGAAGGTGGAACCAGGTCACGAGAGAGCAGACCATCAGTACAGGCGTGACACTCGCATCCCCGAGTGGTACGGCTGGCACGCAGCGCGACGAGGGCTGGGAAGTAACTTGTACCGCTTGGGAGTGCCAGACCTGGTAATTCAACGAATTTTAAGGCACGCGAACGTGAGCACCACAGCGACGTACTACATCAAGACTGCGGCCGACGATGTTCGGAATGCAATGACAAAACTGGAGAACGAGATCACCATGTCCCGTAAGGTCCGAACCGAGGAGATAGGTACAACGGAAATCTGCTCAACGGTAAGCCCCACGGCAATCCATTAATCGAGGTCGGACAGCCTGAGCGGATTCGGACGTAATGGCATGTTCAACGACGCTTGGCAGGAATGCGATTTTACACAGAGGTCGGGTACAATCGACTGTTCCGAGGAGGAAGCCGTGGGTCTCTGGATCGTCATAGGTGGGCAGTTCGGCTCCGAAGGAAAGGGCAAAGTATCCGCGCACATCGCCCTATCGGAAGACATTGATATTTGCGTTCGCTGTGGTGGCCCAAATTCCGGACACTCTTTCCTCACCGAGAACAGATCTCGCGTTCTGCTCCGACAGTTGCCCACCGGCGTGGTACGTCCAGCAACTCGCCTCTTGATCCCAGCAGGAGGATTGGTTGATCTGGCTGTCCTGCACCACGAGATCAAAGACTTTGGCCTGGACTCTCGTCGCGTGGGCGTCGACCGCAATGCCATGATTTTGGAGCACGCTGACCGAGAAGTCGAGACTCGCCTCGGAATGACGGAGCGTCTGAGTTCAACGCAATCCGGGGTCGGATCTGCTGTCGCGCGGCGCGCTTTGCGCCAGACGGACGTGAGGCTCGCACGCGATGTCAAAGACGCGTGGTTCAGCAAATTGATCACTGACGTGGCTGACGAGTGTAACTCGGCTTTGGATGTCGAGAAAAAGGTGCTCATCGAGGGCACTCAGGGGTTTGGGCTTTCTCTCTACCATTCTGTGCACTATCCGAAGACTACTGCCAGAGACACCTCCGCCGCCGGCTTCCTGAGTGAAGTGGGATTGAGCCCTCTGAGTGCGACGGAAATTGTGGCGGTTTTTAGGACATTTCCGATTCGGGTGGCTGGTTTGCAGGCGGGCCCACTGAAGGATGAAATTGACTGGGACACTCTCCAGAGGGAGAGCGGTTACCCTTCTGCAATCCGGGAGTACACCAGTGTCACGAACAAAGTCCGACGGGTCGCCCGGTTTGATTGGGATTTGGCTCGCCATACCGTAGACCGCAACCGTCCAACACGAATAGCCGTCATGGGGTTGGACTACCTAGATTATCGCGACTATGGCAAGGAGCACTTTGCAGAGTTGACTAGACGGTCACATCGGTTTATCGAGCGGTTCCAATCCGAGGTCGGAGAGATTAGCTATCTCGGTACTGGCCCTGCGCTTGAAGATTGTTTTCCGCTAACGCAGGGTTCTGGGCTCTCTATAGATCATCACCATCCGGTGAGCGCATGACACCGCAGAGCGGTGCAGCAACTAGTCAGCCCCCGGCGCGCGAACTAGTCGGTCGCTTGCGGCAACTAAGAAGTGACGCGAGGAGGCTGCATAGCAGCTCGGTTGAGGATCTCGCACCGTTTCAGAAAAAAGACAAAACGTTCAGCACTTGGCCGGGATCAATCGACCCGCCGATTAGTGTGGCCACCACGAGTACAGCACTCATGGCGCTGATTGGATCGGGCGAACAGGGCATGCTGTTCTCCGACAGCTTTCCTATAGGAAATGTGTATCGTGCGGTTGTCGCTGCGGTGTGGCAGACTTCCGGCCTGAAGGATCTAAATGCGTTCACTACCGCTCTGGTAGTTCGGGCTGCAGGATTCCTCGTCCGCGGTGGAATCACGGCAGATAAGGCCGTGGCGCGTCTGAAGCATTCCAAACAATCTCTTGAAGAAATTGTTAGGGCGAGGGCAAATCTCGGTACGGATGCGTTCAAGGTACTGGATTATCCCCCTAAGACTGCCCTCGGATATTGGTTCATTGATGGGACGATTGCAGCCAATATGCGTTTGAGAAAGGCACAATGGAAAATTATTGCGGACTGGGCTGCCACCGAATTTCGTCGGGAACTCATTTACGTGTCCGCAGGTAATGACTCGCTGATGGATCCTCCTTCGTTGGCCATGGCGGCTTGCCTTATCAACCGCATCCGGCGGTTTTCTGCCCAAGCAGGAACGTTGGCTGACATCAGTCGGGACCTACCATCTCCAGTGGAACTGGGGTTCGGCATTGAACAGGTCTTTGCTAAGCAATCGGGGTCAGGGATTTGGCACAAGTATTTCCCATTATTTCACTTTCCGCAGGGACAGGGTGCGGCCGATTATTGTTTTACTTTCGAGTTTCTGGAAGCGATTCTCATTGAGTTCGGCACCGACGTTTTGAAGAAACCCGAGTTGCTCGACGGGTTTGAAAGAGCGGTTCGATGGTGCGACAAGTATCGCTTGGTCTTCCAGCACGAAGGAAGACTGTACCGAGGGTGGAACTCCGGTGGGGAAGTCAAGAATTTGGCCGCGGGCAAGCCCGAGTCTTGGGCGACCGCAACCGTTCATATGTTCCTCACTCAGCTGGAGCGCAAAGTAGGTGACTTGCTCGATGAATTGGTACTTAAACGATTTGAACGTGACCGAGCTGCTGTGGTCCACTCCTCCGAACGATTGAACGAAAAAATCATAGACATCGACCTGACTTTCTTTGGCGAGAGGCCGACCACCCTCCTGACGGTCATTCGAGAGGAGATCATTGCGCAGGCACCGGACACGCGCGGAGATCCACTCTACAAACCCGAGGTTCGGGTGCCACACTCCGCACTCCTTTTCGGTGCCCCCGGGACTTCGAAAACGAATCTTGCAAGGGCTATTGCAGAGGCACTGGGCTGGCCATTGATAGTGATTACCCCGTCCGAATTTCTCGCCAAGGGGCTGGAACAGGTCCATGCGCAGGTGGACGAGGTTTTTGGGGATTTGATGGATCTTTCGTATGCGGTCATATTCTTCGATGAGATGGATGCTTTAGCGCAGACCCGCGGGGGTGAGGATCCGGAGGATGGCGTCGAAAGGACAGATACGTCGCAAGGGGCAAGCGACCAGCGGACCAGAGCCGGTGTCGAGCTCGACGTAACCCGCCAACTGCTAACCACAAGCATGCTTCCGAAACTTGCAAATCTTTGGGAACAGAAGCGTGTCATCTTTTTGATGGCGACAAACCATAGGCAGCAACTCGATCCTGCGATAACGCGACCCGGACGCTTCGATCTGCTGCTTTGCGTCGCATCACCGACTTGGGAAAACAAAATTGCGATCACGGCTTTGGAGCGGATTTTCTCTGTGGAACATCCGGAACGGGTCAACGCAGAGCTCGCTCGACTGACTCCGAAAGAGAGAGTCGAACGGAAAGCGCTTGATCGTCTTACCGTTACAGAGGTGGGGATCTTCTTGGATCATCTAAAACGCAGCAAGGGCACCGCCGATCTGGCTGCCGCCTTGTCTCTCTTTAAGCCGCATGAGTTTAAGAAGGTCGTTAGTGACTGGGCACAGAAGAGCATAACTCTGCGGGAGGGGTGCAGGATAACGAAGGAGTATGGGGACGATTTGAAGGCATCACGACGCCAATACTATCCGAACCAAAATTGATCGCCCGCTGTCCCTAGAGAGGGAGTATGTGGTTAGTTCTGCGCGAGACGAAATGCTGTAACGAATGCCGACATTTGCAAAGCTAGTTCCGGGAATGGCAAATCGCCATTTAGAACGATCTCCGCTAGTGGCTTTAGCTCTTGAATACTTGCCTCGACTGGATGCGAATCGGCAATCAGAAATTCCTCATAATCTGTGAAACGCTCGCTTAAGCGTTTGAACCGAGATTCTGGAGAAGCCTCGATATAAGCCATCGCAAACCTTGCAGCGAACGTACTCATCAGACTTTCGAAATCGATGAGATGCCTGAGCCCGTCTACCACACAGTCGTGATCGGCATCCATTCCTGCGATGACTAGGCGATTCAGTTCCCGTTGACGGTCGCCTGACATGACGCCCCATCCGAGTTCCTGAAGCACGGCCTTGCATTGGGGATCGGTCTTGAACCATTCGGCCAGCACGAGGCTGTAGCGGTAGTACCGAAACCCGCTTGCGCGCTCAAGGTGGTGCGCAACTGCGGTCTTGCCTGAACCGATTCGCCCAGCCACCCCGATCACGACCTTTGATTCAGCCATTGCGAGGGACTGTAAATCCGCTCTAGATTTCGTCCAGCCCAGTGGAGTGAATGATCTCCGCCAGCTTTGCGTAATTGATGGTCGGCGAGCGCGGCACGATGAGGTGTTCCTCTGTCGGAGTTCCGAGAGCGATGTAGTCATCAGCAAGATAGAAAAGGCCCACAAGAGCAGATGTGATTGCGTCCACCTCGTCGTGGCAAACATTCTTGGTTAGGTAATCGCCTTGAATGCCGATCCGGCCCATTCCTTGTTTTAGCTCTTCCAGACTCGCACCCTTGCGTGGAATCCCGAGCAAATCCTGCGCAGCGCCAGGATAGCTCTCGATCACTTTCAGTCCGCGGTTTCGGAGTTCTGAAGCGAGTCGCATCCCGCGAACAGTCAACGATTTCATGCTGGGCAGAAGGCACCAGAATACGGAAATACCCATGCGCTTGAGAGCGAGTTCGCAGCGACGGTAAATGGGGAAATCTCCGACATTGTTGGGATCATTAATCCCGTCAGGCATCGAGAGAGGGGAATCGATGGAAACAATATCCGGGGTCGATGCCAGTGTTTCAGTCAGCAGCTCATCATCAGTGCGGATTGCCTTGGTCTTCGCGTTCGAACCGTGCAGGAGAGCCCATCCAGTCGCCCTGCGCTCGCTGCCGGTGAGGTCGATCCCGACAATACGCGGTGCCCGCGATTCCCGTGTGGCTTTCAAAAGAAGATTCGAGACTATATCACTACCACTAACATTGACTCCCACCTTGCGAACTGCAGACGCTCTTGCCCGCTTCGTCTTCGGTAGCTCTGCAACACCAGTAAACACTGGGGCAATCGACTTCTGAAAGAATGCCGCCGTCCGGTGAGACATCTGGTCGTAGCAGATTTCCATGATGGCCTTCAGGTGTACAACATCTTCTGTGTTGTATTCAATCAACCGATCGAGAGCAGACTTATCGCCACGTAAATGCTTTGCCCACAGAACGGTTGCGTAATAGCCATCCATTTCCGCAACGGCACTATTGCGACTGATTCCCAAGTTCTTCTCGAGCTCTTTCAGTCCTCCTCTGTAGCCTAGTTTACGACTGACCCAACGGAGATCGATGTGAATTGGCGGTAGGACTAGGTGGGGGAAAGCGCTCTTGAGAAACGGCAGATCGAAGCCCGCACCGTTGAAGGTGACCACAACGGAATACCTGGTAAGTGCGTGTTGAAGGTCATCCAGATTGTTTCCGTTCGTGAAAAGGCTGTACCGCCGGCCGTCATAAAGACCCACGATGGTCACGGAATCGAAAACAGTAGACAGGCCGGTGGTCTCGATGTCGAGATAAACGCACTCATCGGCGAATTCTGGGAAAACACGCCAAGCTTCCCCCATTGCGCTTAGACGTCGGAAAAATGCCGCATCGTGATTCTTTACAGCCGCACGAGACAGGGGAACGTAGTCGTCCAGCTTCTTCTGAAGGCGGGGACCGGCGACACCGAATCGCTTCTCAAATTTGTCCGCATCATCCCAACTCTGGATGCCGTGATGCCAGAGCGCCCGCTCGGTTTGCTTACCTATGCCGGGGATGTGGATGAATGTCTGATGAAGCATTAACGCCCTCCCCACGCCAGATGTTGTACGAGTCGCACAACATATACAACATATATGACAAATATAACACGTACAACTTATATAAGTCATACATGTTGTACAATTTGACCGTGAAAACGGCTCCCCGCCGCGTATCCCTCACGCAATTTCGTGCCGCCGTTCGCGAGATCGTTCACAGCGCAGAAAACGGCGAGCCCACTATCCTGACCCATTACAACCGAGACGTGGCGGCTGTAGTCCCGATAACCATGTTTGACCCACCGCCAACGCACAACGAAAAAAAGCCCCCGAGCACCCAAAAGCGAACCAACGCACGCCAGAAAGCGTCGTGAGTTCCAAGTTGCTGCGAGAGCGATACATATTTTCAGAACGGCTCGCGGAGAGCAATAAAAAGTTTTCCGCGGAATCAGATTGAAGCCATTAGACTTGGCATGTTTCCCACTCACGTCCACAGTCCATTGCACGCGAATGGTGCTAGCGGTAGTCCGTGCCTCGGGGCGAACCTCCGAATGCTGAATTTCCCGAGCAATCGCCAGGCGGCAGCAACGAAATTGATTGAGCGGCATGTGGAAATCTCCGGCAAAATAGCAGGGATATTCAATAGCGATTGTGCGTGGTATGCCGAGGTGAAATGGACGCGACCCGAGGATTAGCACCCTTCAGGATCGAGATCTGCGGTGGCATCGCGTCGGGCAAAACAACGTTCGCTCGTTTATTCGAAGATGCTGCGACTGTGCTTTTGGAAGACTTTACCTCCGTTCCTTTCTGGAGCGCTTTCTGTCATTCTCCAACTACGTATGGTCTCGAGGCCGAAATATCGTTTCTTCTGCAGCACTACCATCAAATCAAGCGGCATGTTCTCGAAAATCCCGCGCGTGGGCTCCTAGTCTGTGATTTTTCCTTCAGCTTGGACTACGCATATTCCGTAGTCTCCCTGGATGAGCGAAAACGTGAGGCGTTCAATGCCGTTTACAACGAAGTCATCGCTGATCTCGGTCCGCCTCGGTTGATTGTGCAGCTAGCCTGCTCGCCGGAAACCCAAATGCGGAGAATTCGAGCCCGCGGGCGATCCGTTGAGGATCGGCTGACACTCGGTTTCCTGCAATCACTAAATTCCGCAGTGGGCGGCCCGATTGCTCCGGCGCACTTGCCAAGACTCGCCTTCGACAGTGAATCAACTGACTTTGCACTGGACGCCGAGACGAGGCTACAGTGTAAGGAAGATGTTCTCACAAGAGTCGGAGATCGGTCTTCCTATGGTGAAGAAGGGGGGTTGGAGCGCAGGGGACACTCAAGGGACACTAACCGCTGAAGATGCACCGGAGTTGACGGCAGAGCAGATCGACGAATTAAGTCGTAAATGATTCCAAATGAAACATCTGGCGGAGGGCGCAGTCTCGCGCTAACTTCTCTCCAAAGAATTCCCTGCTAACAGGGAAAAATACAGGGAATTCGCCAGTTCTAAGGCAATAAATGCGCTCATCATTGTGGCATCTTCTTCGTACTCATGGGTATACAGAGATCTTTTGGCAAATCGGAACAGGGAGCGAACAGGGAATTATCAGGGAGAATCAGGGATCATGTGCAGGGAACAGGGAATTGAGGAGATTAAGAAGGCTGGAGTGGGAACCCGAGCTGCTTTCGTTGCTCGACCCAGCTGAGTGGCAGGCCACGGGTCAATTTTGCAAATGTTAGATCGGAAGGCTGCCGTCCGTTGATGATGGCTTCTACGATATCGGGAGCGAGAAAGGCGCACTGCAGAACTCGGCCCACGTAGCGCTCGTTAAGGCTGAGCTTTTGGGCAAGGGCTCTCTGACCGAAGACTTCTCCAGCCAGTATCCATTCGTACCATGTGCGCCCGCGTGCCAAGGCTTTCAATAGTGACGAAGCTGGGAGCGACGGTTCCCGGCCGAGGTGATCGGGTGGCAGCACGAGCCGTATCTCACCGCTGCAACGTCTGACCTGAGCCTCGATCTCAAGGCGGATCACATCACCCGAAACCGGTTCGAGCTGCTGGGTTGTGGGTCGAAGTGAGGACGCGTGTGGCTCAGCAGTAAGTGCGGCACACAGCTCTTGCTTGCCAACTTCAATTTCGACCCGATCGGGATGAAATACAACTCGCCTCACGACCTTTCTTACGAAGTGCTGCGTGACGACGGGAGCACCGGAACTTAACTGGTCGAATTGTTTCGACGCTGCTGCCAGGATCTGTTGAGTCCGTGCTGGAGGGTCATCGGGGCGGCTGAGCTCATCCATAACGTCCCTGGCTGACTGTAAGAACGACTGTAACCGCAATGCGAGCTGCCGTTCAACCTCATGTGCCGGCAGTCTGGCCGGTTGGTTCGTTTCCCCATCGTTACTCGTGGCTTGGCAAACGTAGTAGCGATACCGTCTGCCGTTCTTTAAGGTGTGCGAGGGAGTGAATCGATTGCCCTTTGCGTCCTGCAGGATACCGACGAGCAAGCTGGGGGAGTTTGCCTTGAGACCATTCCGGCGTCCTTGATGATCACTCTTCAGTTGTGCCTGCACCTGCTCCCAGAGCTCCCGAGAAACAACAGCAGCGTGTTCTCCTGGATGGTTCTGACCCCGGTGGTGAATCTCTCCGAGGTAAATCCGGTTCGACAGGATGTCGTACAGCGCACCGCGGGAATAGGAAGCTCCTCCCGACCGGTTCCCAGCAGCGCTGGTTCTCTCCTTGCTCTTAATCCCTTCCTCATCGAGCCAGGCCTTCACCTTTGGAACACAACCGAGTTCAAGGTAGAGATTGAAGAGCCGAACAACGAGCTTGGCTTCTTTCGGATTCATGATCAGTTTTCGTTCGTTGAGGTCATATCCGAGCGGTACGGTACCGCCCATCCACATGCCCTTACGTTTGGAGGCTGCAATCTTGTCCCGGATCCTCTCTCCGGTTACCTCCCGTTCAAATTGCGCGAAAGAGAGAAGAATATTAAGGGTTAGCCGCCCCATCGAAGTCGTTGTGTTGAACTGCTGGGTGACAGAAACGAACGAGACTCCACGGGCGTCCAAGGCTTCCACGATCTTGGCAAAATCGGCCAGGCTACGGGTAAGGCGATCGACCTTATAGACCACGATGGTGTCGACCTTGTTGGCCTCAATATCTTCAAGCAAACGCTGGAGCGCTGGTCGGTCCAGGGTCCCACCGGAATATCCTCCATCGTCGTAGAGGGCCGGAAGTGCCCGCCAGCCTTCGTGTCGCTGACTTGCAACATAGGACTGGCAGGCTTCTCGCTGAGCGTCTAAGGAATTGAAGGATTGTTCCAGACCTTCTTCCGAAGACTTGCGCGTGTAGATCGCACAGCGGATGACGGCCTTCGGCTCGGTGCTCATTGGGCCTCCTTGGATTTGTTGGATTGCTTATCTTTGAGACCGAAGAACAGTGGCCCCGACCAGCGCGAGCCGGTGATCAGGCGTGCGATCTCGGAGAGACTTTCGTAGCGGGCACCTTTGTATTCATAGCCTTCCGTTTCAACTTCGACGACATGGACTTGCTCTTTCCATTGCCGTACCAGGCGAGTTCCGGGCTTGATTAGCGGCCGGGTTGAAACTGCCGCCTTGGGATCGGTTTCGAACGCACTTGCAAGCTGTCGAAGTCGGCGGCAGCTACGGTCGCTGAGTTCACCAAATTCCTGCTCCTGCAAGCGGTGAGCAATGATTCGAAGCATCAGATCTTTTCGCATTGCAGGTGGCGGTTCGCTTTTGAAAAGCCGCAGCCAAAGTTCACACAACGTGGATTTGCCCAAATGGGGCAAAGAAGCGAGGTACTGCGCGATAGAAGAATCGGGCATAGTATCTCCTTGAGACGGCGAGCAACATTCCCGCTTCCTTTGGGGAAAGAGTCAAGTCAATTGTGAGGCAAGTCTATGGCAACAGGCAGGACCCCTAACAGACCGCGTCGAGAGATCAGGCGCAATCCCCAAACTATCTTTCACGCCGGAGATCCCGTCCGTATTCCAGATGATCTTAGTCCAGATAACTTAGCACCAGAGGAAGGTGCACTAATACATGGTTCGGTCGTGGACCTTTCTAACGCGAGCAAATTTTGCAGGGAACGCGCTGAGATAGCATTACAGCTGTCAGAGCACGTAACCTGCGTTGGAACCGAGAAATACGAACTCTCAGCAAGAATTCATAGAGATTTCCTCGTCAAGCGCTATTGTGGAGTTGGGAACGAGCACTCCGCGCCGGCAGATCGTCTTGCCACTGCGCTCTATTGGTGTGCAAAATTACTGGCATTTGAGCTTGGGTTTCGGACGAGGCCTGATAAGCTCGATGCGTGGACTGATTACTTGGACGCCATCGGGAGTCCCCGCCGAGGCCATTTGCGACCCAGGGCTTTTGTGCGTGTACCGGTCTCTTCTGATGGTCAGATTCGGGAACCGTGGTCGCATCCCGATTTGGCGCAGCTGTCAATTCATTTTGCCTTTAACACTGAGATAGCCCGCATGCGCATTGCGGGAAAGGATGCGGGTAGCATCCAAATTGCTGATGAAGCAGCCCCGACAGCGACCCTGAATGGCGACGGGGCAGGTCAAGAATTTGAAGTGGAGCGACTGCCCGAGTTGACGATCAAACTTGAGGGCTCCCCAGTCGCGAAAATGATGGTCGCGTCTTTGGGCAAAGGTGCCGACGCTAAGACAGTCGCACAACAGTTCACCATTACACTGCTGAGCGGCGTAGTGCATGAGTTGAAGAGATTCCTAGGAATTTCTTCAAAGAGGGGACGGCCGCGCCTTGGAATCGGCGAACAGGCAGCCCTGTTGCTCGATCATTACCAGGTTAATATCACTCAAGCAGTGGCACAGATTTGCCCCAGCCGGCTTGTGCCGAGTCACCGGCACGACAAGCGCTGCCAGGATCGGGTTCGCCTCGCGGCCCGGCAATACTACAAATCGCTGAAACGAGAGTTTGGTCGGTATCTCCCTCCGAAGGCGAAAAACAACTAGGCAGTTTTTCCCAGCGAAATTAACCCCTGCCATTTTTTACGGGCTTGTCTCAGCTCAGCAATCCATAGCAGACTGCGGGTGGGGATGTGCGTTGCTCGGCCTACTACCCGGCGCACAACCGATACACCATCAAAAGGAGTTCCGTCAGCTCCAAGGAGGACTAAGCATGGCTCTGCTTTCAGGCGTGAGCACAAAACCCGTTGCAAATCCCCATTTTCATTTTAATTCGCAGCTTCAGATAGTCTACCGCCCGATCGGTGAACTAAAGTTGAATCCTGACAATCCGCGTGTGCACAGCGACAAACAACTCAACCAGATCGCACGAAGTATCCAGGGTTTCGGTTTCAACGTTCCGGTTCTGATAGACCAGAAGGGGCAGGTAGCGGCCGGTCACGGTCGTGTCGAGGCGGCAAAGCTCTTAGGCATGACTGAATTGCCCACCATTAGCCTGGAACACCTTTCGGAAGCTCAAATCACGGCGTTTGCGATTGCGGATAACCGCCTCACAGAAAACGCGGAATGGAACAATAGGCTCCTTGCCGAACAGCTGAAAATGCTCTCCCAGGCGGACCTGGATTTTAGCGTCGACGTGACTGGGTTCGAGATCGGCGAGATCGATGTTTTGGTCGAAGGGCTGGCACCGGCAACCGACGATGAGAACGACCCCGCCGATGCACTGCCGGAAACTGCCAGAGCTTTCCTTGTCACTCAGGTTGGCGACTTGTGGTTGCTCGGGCGTCACCGCGTGTATTGCGGCAATGCTCTCAATGAACGCAGTTACTTGACTTTGATGCAAGACCGTCGCGCAGCGATGGTGATCACCGATCCTCCTTACAACCTCGCCGTTGACAAGGTGACCGGACTGGGAAGGATTCAGCACAGAAATTTCAAAATGGCGTCCGGGGAGATGAGCGAGCCTGAGTTCACGGATTTTCTTATGCAGGCCTTCAGTTTGCTTGTGTCTCACAGCATCGATGGCTCTTTGCATTACATATTCATGGATTGGCGACATATGCAAGAAATTCTGGCTGCCGGGAAACAGGCCTATGCCGAACTCATGAATCTTTGCATCTGGTCGAAAGGATGCGGGGGGATGGGAAGCTTTTATCGCGGCGCACACGAGCTAATTTTTCTCTTCAAGAACGGTAAAGACAGTCACCAAAACAATATTCAACTCGGGCAGTACGGACGCTATAGAACCAATGTTTGGAACTATCCGGGTGTGAACTCCTTCTCACGGTCGACCGAGGAGGGTAATCTGCTTGAACTCCACCCTACAGTCAAGCCCGCTGCGCTGGTTGCCGATGCCATTATGGATTGCTCGGGGCGGGGCGACATTGTGCTCGATCCGTTCGTGGGCAGCGGAACCACAGTCATTGCCGCAGAGCGTACCGGCCGCATCTGTTATGGCATCGAACTGGACCCCGTCTATGTCGACACGATCGTGGGTCGCTGGCAGCGATTCACAGGGAAGACGGCCATTCACGCCAGCTCAGGCCGCAACTTCGCCGAACTAGAAAAGGAGGTTGCCCATGAACCCAAGCAATGACGAAGCACAAGCAATGCCCGAACTCCCGAAAGAAGTGGGCTATGGCAAGCCGCCTGGAGCCACTCGCTTCAAGAAAGGAGTTTCTGGAAATCCGCGAGGGCGCCCGAAAGGCAGCCTCAATGTTGCTACTGTGTTCATCAAGACTTTGCGCGAGAAGGTCGTGATTAACGAACACGGCCAGCGGAAGACTGTGACGAAGCTCGAAGCCGCACTGAAGCAACTTGTCAATAAGGCAGCGTCGGGCGACATCCGTGCGCTGCGACAACTGCTTGAGTCGGCGCGCGATGCGGAAGCTAAGCAAAACACATCAGGAGGTCAGAACCCGGTTATCGAGGAACTCGATCAGGAAGTCATTGATGGCATTCTGAAGCGATTTCAGCAAGGGGAAGAGGAGGACCAAGAACTACAGGAGATTAATGATGTCGACGATCAGCGCGGCTGAGTATCGTGCTTTCTCGCGTTCCGACCTATATACGTTCATGCACCGTGCCTTTCGTCAGCTCAATCCACAGGTTCCGTTTTTGCATAACTGGCACAATGAGCTTATAGCGGGGAAGCTGGAATCTTGTTTCCGACGCGAAATCAACCGCCTGATCATCAACGTGCCCCCGAGATCCTTAAAATCTCACTCGGCTGCGGTTGCTTTCCCGGCTTACGTCCTGGGTCACAACCCTAGCGCCCAAATCATCTGTGCCAGTTACGGCCAGGATTTGGCCAGTAAACATTCGCTGGACTGCCGCACCTTGATGGCCAGTGAATGGTACAGGGGGTTGTTTCCCACTCGACTTTCTCCACAAAAGCAGTCTCTGCAGGAATTTCTCACCATACAGGGTGGTTTCCGACTATCCACTTCGGTGGGCGGCGTGCTCACGGGTCGCGGTGCAGACCTCGTGATCATCGACGATCCGCTGAAGCCCGACGAGGCACTCTCTGAAACCCAGCGTAAAGCCGTGAACGACTGGTTCGACCACACTCTTTACAGCCGGCTCAACGACAAGAGAACGGGCTGCATCATCATTATTATGCAGCGCCTACACGAGGACGATCTGGTCGGTCACGTCCTGGAGCAAGAGAACTGGGAGCATGTACGGCTGCCAGCCATAGCCGAGGAAGAGGAGACTCACATAATAGCAACCTCATTTCGTACCCGCACGGTCCGACGGCAGATTGGGGAACCGCTTCACCCCGAGCGTGAACCTCTGCCAGTCCTCGGACATCTGCGTCGCACCATCGGCGAATACAACTTCGCCGGGCAATACCAACAACAACCCGCCCCGCTCGGCGGGGGCATGGTGAAAGCAGCGTGGTTTAGGACCTATGTCCCCGGGGAAGAGCCGTCCAGATTTGACCTGGTGTTTCAAAGTTGGGACACGGCCAACAAAAGCACGGAGTTAAGTGACTTCAGTGTCTGCACCACGTGGGGGCGCAAGAATAAGAAGCTCTACCTGCTCCACGTGTTGCGCAAGCGTATGGACTATCCTGACCTGAAACGAGCCGTGCGAGATCAAGCTGAGCGGTTTCGACCGTCCAACATCCTGATCGAGGATAAAGCGTCAGGAACGCAGTTGATCCAAGAACTAATTCGAGAAAGCATCTATGGCGTGACCCGGTATGAACCCACCATGGACAAGGTTATGCGGCTGCACTCCGTTACCAACACGATTGAGAACGGATTTGTATACCTGCCGACAGAGTCGGATTGGCTCGCTGCATATTTGCACGAGCTGATCACTTTCCCGAGTGGCAAGCACGACGATCAGGCCGACTCTACCTCCCAGGCGCTCGACTGGGCCAAGGAGCAGTACTTTGCGTTTCCGCTACTTGAATACTATCGGCGGGAAGCGTTGAGACTCCGACTTAAGTTGGGCGATCGCTACCGTTTCATCCAGTGCGATGAGGATGAAGAAATCATCGCTGTGGACAACACGACCGGCCAGAAGATCCGGTGGAATGGACAATATTGGGTCGATTACACACCAGGAGAGACTCACAACGAACAACAACCGGCAGTTCGATTTGGTTCCCCACTAGTGACAAAGCAGGATTGAGGAAGAAGGGGGATGGGGAATCGAACGGGTCTGGGCGCTCTGTGATTTTTGGCTGGAATTCGTGGAGAAGCGAGTCTTGCGGGCGCCTATTTCTTTACCGGGGCGTTTTTTCTGCACGCAGAACAGGATGGTTTCATAGCCCGACAGATCCGTGAAGTAGCCCGTCAATGGTTTAGGGCCTTGCGCAGGGCATTGGACGAGGCACGGGGGCGTGGAGAAATTGATAGCGAGGTCAATGCTCAGCAGACCGCCTTCGAACTGAACGGTTTGCTCCTCGGGGCACAGTGGTCTCGGCAGCTGGACCCCCTGGATTTACCCAAACCCACGCTCCGCCATCATGACGAAGCTAAAGAGCCTGGCCACCAAGAAAATACCCGAGGGTGTTTTTGACTCCGTGAAGGATTGGCGGCGTTACCTGAAGACTCGGACCAAGTAGCTGTGCGGAAATCCTGCAGCGGCCTTTTGCACCGCATTCTCAGGCCAACTATACGGAGGCCAGCTAGCGCCTCTGGGCCTCGAAGTAGGCAATTCGCTCGGTGCCCCTGGCGCGAGTCGGGGCTGCGCTCCAATTGAGGTGCTGCCCCCCTAGGCGGCGCCCGGTAGCTGTAGAGGGAACGCCAGGCGGGCCGGATGAAAGCTTGCGGCCTACTTGATCGGGGTCAAAAAGCTATGGGCTTGAGCAAGGATTAACAAGACGAATAATTCATCATGGCATGAGGAAAATATGGGGAAATAATGATCGTGCCATAAACAAACTTAAACACGATCAAAAATCATGTTTCCTCTTTGCAAAGCTGATCAAAAGAACAAGAAAGAAAGCATCAATATCCTAACCTCATCTATGATAACCCCCTTTGTTTCAATATGTTCGAAATGCATCTTTCTTGGCGGATCATCCCAGAAAAAATGCCCGCGTTTGATGTTAATTCCGAAAAGTTCTCATGAAACGTTGTTCAACAAGAAGATTGATGGTTCGAGCAAGGAAGAATCGATGATCAAGGCGGGAACGAAGAAACATGTTCACCTGTGTGTTGAAATGTAAAGGTTGGTGGACCATCGTTCCTCACTCGAGACCAGCGAAAATAACCTGGTGCCCAGCAAACTGAAGCATCCTTGCCAGTTTGGTTTCCTTCGTTGGCCACCACCGTTCCCTGCCCCCGACGACCACTAGAGATTGTGGGTTTAGGGCCTCCAAGAGGCACAGCCGCCGGTCACGGCAGAGATATAGCTGAACAGAGATGACCATGGGGCCCTGGCCTCCCTGACGCGCAAGGTCCAGAAGTCGACGCTCGGTAAACCGAATCGAAACTGGCGGACTTGCGAGCGGGAACGCGTACGGTACGACTCGAGGAACCAGGAGATTGATATGTGCTTGCAATTGATGAGCCAGGGCCCCGGCAGTCCTCAAGGCGCTGAGCGTGCCTTGATGGTCGGTGAAGATCACGTTAATTTCAAGCTCGTTTCCCGGGTTGTTCTCCGCCGCTCTGTCTGGGGGTATGGAGCGCTCCCAAAGCTCCATGGAGCTACAGCCGATGTGGTTGCGCATAAGCACCGTTCGTTCTCAAGCTAGCCAAAGGTGCATAAATGAGGCATAAACAAGCCCTAAAAACTTCATAAAAACTAGAGAAATGTCACGGTTATTTAGGCAGGCAGAAGCGGTAGCCGACCCAGGGTTCGGTTACCAAAAAACGAGGCTCGGCGCGATCAGGCTCAATCTTCCAGCGTAGTCGGTTGACGAAAACTCTGAGATACTCCACTTCGTCGCCATAATCCGCCCCCCAAACAGCACGCAGAAGTTCGCGATGGGTCAGGGTTCGGTTTGGACGCGCGCTGAGGTAGGAAAGCAGATCGAACTCCTTCGGCGTGAGGCGCACGTCTCGGCCTGGACCCGTGACGCGCCGCGACGAGAAGTCGATTTCAACATTCTCGAGCTTGATTCGCTGTAACTCCAAGCCAGGATCAACGGGTACTCGTCGCAGCGCGGCACGAATCCGCGCCAACAGCTCCGAGATGCTAAAGGGCTTTGTGACGTAATCGTCGGCTCCCGCATCCAGCGCATCGACTTTATCTTTCTCTGTGTCTCGCACGGTAAGCATGATTATCGCCAACTCGAAACCATGCCGGCCGCACCGCAAGGTCCGGCAAACCTTGATCCCACTCATGTCGGACATGTTCACGTCCAGCAGGACGAGGTCGTAATTCTCGCAGTGCAGCCTTTCCAGCGCCTCTTCACCGGATTTAGCATCACTTACTTCATAGCCTTGTGCAGTCAGGGTCACTCGCATCACGCGGCGGATTTGCGGATCGTCGTCCACCACGAGGATGCGGCCTGCGCTCACGCTTTCCTCCCGTATGCCATACACGACACGATGATGTGCAACTCCGACCCCTAAAGGTGCGTTACGCGCCGACCCTTGATTTCCTGAAGATGCTGCCACAACCGGCGGAGGACTTCCTCTCGCTGCGTATTGCTGAGCTCCTGCCGCAGTTCTTCCAGAGCGAAGTGGATGACGTCGTGGTGATGAATCTCCTCAGGGGCAACATCGCTACTGAGTTCAAGCCAAATACTGTGCAGGAGATCAACCTCGTTAGGTGTGAGGTGCGGCGCATGCGGCCCGAGATAAAAAACATGTTCCTGGCCACCGGGAAAGTAGATTTGAAGGGTCAATTGGGGTTTGGGATCAGATAGATGCTCCCAGGCCATGCCCGCGATACGAGCTTCTTCAGTGACAGGTCTAGTAGGAGAAGGCCCCAGAACAACGGCAGATGATCGCAGGCTTTGGGCTGCCCGCAAGATCGCGTCCCATTTCTCCGTGGCCGCAGCGACCGCCAGATGGATGGTCTTCCCCTTCTTCTCAGCCAGCTCAAGGGCGCGCGTAAAAAGCTGCTGCTCTTCCACGCTAAAAAGCTGCTCGGCCTCCAACTCGTACTCGCCTGACCCCGCTCGCGTGAGAAATCGAAGGTGCAGTACCACGACATCGTGTGTGTGAGTATCGACCCGGTCGAGGACCGCCCCCAGGTTATAAAGCGTGTTGTAGTTACGGACCATAACCAGGATGTTCCCCGGTCGAACGCCAACAGCCTCGGGAGTGAGGTCTTCACCAGGTTCTAAATTGAACTGGTCAAGCTCGGAGTGAGCCGTAGTGTGCTTCCTGGTCATCTTTTCGGAGGCCGTGAAAACGGCGAAGAAAATAATCGTGAAAGCGACTCCTGAAAGCGTAGCGACCTGCTTGATGAAGAGATTGATTACGCACAGAGCGAACAGAGCGATCGTTATGAGGCCAAGGCCTAAGGGGATCTCGATATTCCGAACCTTCAGGTTCAAGGGCACACGAAATTCCCGCTCGCCGGGTTGCTTGTAGCGAAGAACAAGGACTGCCAGACCCTTCATGGCGAAGCTCCACATCACACCGAAGGCATAAGCCTCGCCCAGCACAAAAATGTTTCCCCGACTCAAGAGAATCGTGAGGAGCTGAAGGCCAACGACGAGGTTTAGGAGGCGGTGGGAGGTCCCGAAACGAGGATGCGGGTGGCGAAACCAGTGAGGAAGAATTCCATCCTCAGAAACCCGGTTCAGGACTCCGTTAGAGCCCACGATGGCAGTGTTGACTGCCCCGGCCAGCATCAAGACGCCCACTACTACGACGAAAGCCCGGAACACGAGCCGCAGTGATAAAGGCCCAACCAGGTACATCGCCAATCCGCCGATTGGGTTATCGAAGAAACTGTTGCGCACCGAATCGGGGATTATCATCACAGCGAAGAACGCCACGCCGGCTGTGAAAATCAGGCTGTATAGAAAGATGACGAATCCCGCTTTTTCCAGGTTCCGCAGTTTGGGGTGCTCAATTTCCCGGTAAACCTGAGCCATGGTCTCCTCGCCGCTCATGGCCAGAACGGAATGACCCAAACCAACCAAAATACCGATCAGTCCGACGGTATATGGCAGCGAGCTATGGCGCAGCCAACCTAGCGCGTCGTTCGAGTACACAAGATTCGAGAGATGCGGCCACGGCGGAAGATGAGCCCCCCGCACCCAGAGCGTATAGGCACACCAGGCGATCATCATGACCACCATCACGGTGGTCACGTACATGATGCGGAGAGCTTTCTCGCTGGACTCGGGAATACCTTTAATGTTCTGCCACCAGAAGTAGACGGTAACTACGGCAGCAAAGAGCGCAGCCGTCCAGTTCACGTTAAGGACGAAACTGGAGTGCGCATGGTGCAAAAGCTCGTTCAACAGACCCGCCAGGTACAGGCCAGCCGATACGCCGCTGATTGGTCCTGTCAGGATGTAGTCGAACATCAAGGCTGAAACCGAGAACTTCGCCAGGGTTCCGCCCATGGCCTCTTTGACCACACGATAAACGCCGCCACGCACAAACATGCTGCAGCTCTCGATGTAAACGGCTCGGACGGCATAGGAGAGCAACATGATGGCCAGGATGAACCAAGGAGCTGTTTTCCCGACAAAGTGTTCAGCAATTGCGCCAGCGTAGAATGCGGACGAACCCATGTCGTTGAGCACGACGGCTGCGGCTCGCCAAAAAGAGATAAATACAAGCATGGCGGTCGTTGCGACGAGCACCCGTTGAGCGCCGGTTGCCTTTACGTTTAGCGTCGACTGTTTAGCACGATGGTTTTGCAATGGCGGTTTTCAAGTCCGACGCGTCAATCCTCCAAAGATCTCCCTGATCAAATCATGAAGGGAGCGGCGGAGACCTTAACGTAACCGGATACGCATAAAGAATTCGTAAAGAAAGGATAAAGATTTCATAAATATCGGTCCCGACAAGCCGAAGGCTGGGTGTTGGGCTCGATATTCTTGTGGAGTTGGTTCACGAACAACCTCAGGCAGCCCCATACCGCTTGCAACAACTCGTGGTGGGTCAGAACTTATTGCGGAGCGTCACAAAAACACGCATCATGCGGAGTGTGTGAAAACGATGTGTTTCCGGCTCAATCCAGTTGCCCAAAAATTCCCCCGCAGAACCTGCGACTTGACAGCTCCGCCTGACAGGCCTTTCCGGCACAGTCTTGAGACGTCGGGCTGCGGAGCGGTATTTTCCAAAAGCCTCCTCCACAGAGGCCGCGCAACCGTTTGATTCTTCAGCGCCACTTTTGAGCGCTTCGGGCTTTCCAGAAAGACTTGGTTTTGGAATGTGGGCGTGGATCAGGTATGTTGAATTTGAGATGGATGTGCGCCTATATAGCCCCCCACGCCTGTTGAAAGAATCGCGATGAGCGCAGCGCGAGACCTTTTCATCGAATTGTTCACGCATCGCCCGATCCTGCATTCTGGTGACCGCGAGTCCGTTGAAATCTTGCGTAATGCAGCGGACCAATGGCGCGCTGATGGGCGCTTTTTCAGTGCGGGGGTTTGCATGTCCACCGCTATCCACGGAGCTTGGGGAGATGGGGCCGAGGTCGATCGGTGCCTCCTCCAAGCCGTTCAGGATTACCAGGCGTGCATTAACACGCAGCCGCCAGATTCGCTCGAGTCTCTCGCGGCTCTACGTAAATGGAGCGGCCTGCTCATGTACGTCGAGCGCAAGGTCGCGTCCCACGGGCAAAGAGTACTTCAACAAGAACTTGCGGAACGCTTGATGAGATTCTTCAGTGAAGGGACACAACGTGATTCCTACCTAGTGAAAGGTTTCGTCCTGACCACTGATTTAGATGGTCACTGGGAAGTGGCCTGTCCGGACCACGAGATTTCGGCTGATTTGGAGAGAAGCACCGGTGGACAGGTCTCATTTGGAATGTTTTCTGCTTTTCGTCTGTTGATCGCGTTCGGCGATTTTGCGGGTGCGCACGAGATTGCCGACCGCTGTCCAGATGCCTTCACGACACCGGGACTTAAGGGCTGGCGGTTCGCGATACAGGGTTTCCTAAACCCCAAGGATCCGGTTGAACCGTTTGCCTTAGCTGCCGATGCTTTCGCTGAGGATGTGGCTCCCAATCAGGAGCAGATTCAAAAAGTCGGCTATTGGGACTCCGCGAATATTACCCTCTGGGCAAAATACTTTCGGGCTAGAGCGGCCGTTGCGCGCATCGTGCGCGAATCGAACCGGGCGGAGCAGCTGCTAACGGAAGCAGCCCACTTCCTCGAAGGCACGGATAGCGGATTCGTGCATGGGCAGGTCTGGAGGTTCCGACTCCTCGTGGACGCTCTTTTGCAGCTCATACGAGGGGGCGAGGTGGATGTGGATCGCACGCGCAAAGAGTTGCTCGGAGCGCAAAGATTGCTCGGTCCTTCGAGTGACGATCTCATTATCGAGCAGTTCGTGGCGTCCGCAACGCGGGCGTTTGAATCCTTTAGAACCGACCCTGCGAAGGCACTTATCGGAAGCGAGCTCAACATCGCATTGCAGACGCTCGCACAAATACCGGTGCTTGGTTCGGAGGTAGCGATAGCGATCAGTCCCGCAATCGGTGGCAAGGCTTACACCGAGATCCTTGGGCCACAGCGCACGTGGATCCATCGAACGTTGGCGGCAATCGAGGACGAAGCGCAACTGCGGAAGATTGTCTTGCGGTTGGCACAAGCAGAGCTTCCGCGATATGCGCAAATCAGGCACGGGCCACTCGAGTATGGGAAGGACGTTGTAGCGGTATTTGACGCAGGTGGACGCCGGGTCTTGCAGATGTGGCAAGCAAAAATCGGTGACATCACTGTGCATAAGTGGAGAGAATCACGAAATGAACTCGAGGAGATCTATCAAGTTCCACTCCCTTCGCTCCAAATTGGAGTTGAAGTCGATGAGCGCGTAGGAATCTTGGTTTGTAATGGTCACGCGAATCTGTACGTAGAACCTGTGATGGCAGGGTGGTTCGAAGAACAGGAGCGTGACCATCACCGGCAGTTCCAATTCATGCATTTGGACAAGCTGGTGAACTGGATCATTGACAATCGGCTGATTAATGAGTTCAGGACGGTTCTGGACGAGCTTGGCATCCAACCGACAGTTGGGAAATTCTGACGCACACGAAAGTACCTTCCAAAACCAAGTCTTTCTGGAAAGCTCGAGGTGCTCAAAAGGTAGGCTGAAAAATCAACCGGTTGTGCGGTCCTCGGTGGAGGAGGCTTTTGGAAGACTCCACTCCGCAGCGCAACGCTTCGAGGCTGTGCCGAAAAGGCCGGTCAGGCGGAGCTGTTAAGTCGCAGGTTCTACGGGAGAATTTTTAGGCACCTGGATTGAGCCGGAAACACATGATTTCGACACGAATGCGAGGCGCGCGCTTTACGGCAATGCAACGGGAAAAGGGGGCCGTCTGCTAACAGTGGAACCTACGGTACCGAATGTCATGCGTGTCACTGCAGAGGTTCCATCCACAGCACATATTTCGCGATTTCACTGGGATTTGACAGGGCAGGACAGGCCGCCCACCGGTCCAGGGCCTCGTTACCGTAAAGTACAACACCGATATGTTGCGACTTGTCCCGGTCCAGCTCCGGATCGCTGTCAACGAAACCAAGCTTTTGGCGGAGCGTTTCGACATCCTCAGGTTTGCCCGTGAGGAATAACCAGCCTGGCCCAATCCCAAAAGAATCGGCGTATTGTTTGAGCACCTGAGGCGTATCCTGTTCGGGTTTGAGCGTTAGCGAATACATGAAGATGTCCCGCCCCACACGCCTCCCGAGGATCTGCTGCACCGTGGCGAGGTTCGCCGTCTGCTTCGGGCAGAGCTGCTCGCAATGCGCGTACATGAAGTTGATCATCACGATCTTGCCCCGGATCAAGTCGTCGTAGAATCGTACTGGCTTGTTTTCATGGGTCCGCAGGACGACATTGGGGAAGTAGTTTACTCTCGGCCCACCGCGTGGAGCGGTTGCAGCTCGCAGCTCTTCCTTCCAGGCAACGGCGCTCGCCGCCGGAGCCAGAACGCAACTCGCCAGTAGGGTTCTTCTGGTAATCGCTTTCATGGATGTAAACCTCCGCTCTCGCTCGCTACTTCGCGCGCCGAATTTGAGCACCAACGTCCAGTCTCACGGCACCACGTCCCACCGGAACATCATGGCGTGATCTTCGTGGACAATGTTGTGGCAATGCGTTGGATATCTCCCGACGAAATCTCGGAAGCGCATGAAGAGTTCCATTTCGTCATTGGGCCCCAACCGGAACACGTCCTTCATGGATCGCTCCTCCGGCGGGGGCTCCTTTCCATTGCGCGAGATGATGCGAAATTCCTCCAGGTGAATGTGAATGGGGTGGGACCAACCGCCGCTTTTGTTCTGCAGTACCCAAACTTCGGCGGTACCTTGCTTGGGACTCGCGTCGATCCGGTTAACGTCGTAGAACAGGCCGTTCACCATCCAAGCGCCCTGCCCGCGATCGAACACAAACTTCCTGGTGGCTACCACGTCGTTCATGTTGATCGCAGGAACACCACGCAAGGTAAATCCCGGCTGCAGCAACGTGCCTACACTGATGCTCGGGTCTGGGGCATCGTGATCTACATCAAACCGCAGGATGGAGTCGCCCGGAGTAAGGAGTTTGAACGTCGGCCCCTGGGGGCTTGTCTGCTCGAGCCGGTTCTGCAAGAAGACTTGGGTACCGATCTTGTAGTTGGAGAAATCAATAATCACATCCGCCCGCTCCCCGACGCCGAGCAGAATGTTGTCAGTCTCGAACGCATGCTCCAGAAGATGGGCGTCGCTTGAGATTCGGATGAACGGTTCGTTCGTGTTCGAGGTCGCGGAGGTGCTCAGGAAGAACTGGTAGAAGCGCGAAGGCCCACCATCGCACAGGCGGAAGCGATACTTGCGGCGGGCGACCTTCATAACGGGCTGAATCGCGCCGTTTACCGAGAATTTGTCGCCCAGGTGTCCGTCGAAATTGAAGGGATCAAAAAAGACTTGACCGGCCGGAGTGAATCTAAAATCAACAAACACCAGCGGGACATCATACTTGCCGCTGGGCAGCCGAAGCCCGGGCCCGGTCAGTTCGTTACCCGCATCAACATCGTCAAAAAACAGGAAGAACCCTAATAGTCCCTTGTAGACGTTCTGGGAAGTAAAGTCGACACGGTGATCGTGATACCAACCTGACCCGACGGCTTCGTTCGGATCACCTCCAGCATTGAACAGGGGATAGTGATAGTCCTTGAACAGTCCCGGTCCGTAGAAGTCATTGGGAAAGCCGTCGCTCTCTGATGCCGTGTGCCCGGAGTGCTGATGGATAGAGGTCTGGGGCATTCCAAAACCTACGTGGTTTGCCGGCAGGTCGTTGTGGAAACGCACCAGCACGGGCTCGCCCACTCGGACGTGAAAAGCGGGTCCGGGAGTTATGCCGTTATATCCCCAGATGGCCTGTGTCGGCAGATCAGGATGGAAACTGTGCAAACCCTGCCTTTGATGGATTTCGTAGAACTTCTTGGGGAAATGTTCCAGCCAAAGCTGGTGGGGAGCACGCGGGGCTTCGCCCCACACAGGATTTAGTCCCGGTGGGGGCCACAATTTCGCCACCGGAGCTGCCACTGGCGGAATCGGCAATGGGACCACAAACGGGCGCGTTGGCGGGCTGGGAGGAAGACCTTTAGCCCACGCCTTTGGGACAAATTCATTGGGCGATAACAAAGCTGCCGCGCCGCCCAACAATCCAATTTTCGCCATCTCTCGCCGAGTCGGCATAATAACCTCTGTCCTTGCCCGTGATGGTTGCTGATCCCAAACGCATCAGGAGTGAGATTGCGGCCGGGAGGAAAGACAGCCGGTTCACCCTGGCAGCCTCTTTCGCGCCGCGCCCAGCAGGCCCAGCAGTCCGGTGCCGAGCAGCAGTAGGCTTGAGGGTTCGGGCACTACTGCTTTAGAAGATTCGCTTATGACCTTGTACGTAACGGGCTTGCCAGAGGAATCCAGCGCGTAGCCAGGCTGCCCCACTGTCGGGGTATACAAGACAATCTGAAGGCCGTTCTTTTTGACCGGTTCCGGCAGCGTCACGACATTTGTGAGTGGTAAAGGCGGCCCGAAGGTATCAGCCGGAGCGTCGAATCCGGCTAGATTGTCCGATGCAATGGTATAGCTGCTCGTGGCGTTATTGAAGGTGACGACATCCTCCACGATTCCATTGTCGGTAAGGTCAAGCTGCCCCGTTACTGGCACAAACTGCAGCGGAGCTGTACAGCCGGTGGTTCTGTTGCAAACGCCAGTAAACTCATTGATAGGGATAGAGTTTCCAAAACAGGGCGCGGCCACAATCACGACTGCTGCCGCAACGAGGATTATCAGGCCTTTAGTCGATTTTCTACGTGAGCCTTGCATCGCGCCTCCTTCCGCCCAAGACGGTCAGCTTCCGGCTAGGTTCGAGCTGAGTCCTGTGCTACCAACTTCCAGCCCGGCCACGCTGGCGACAATCTGTCGAAACAAAGCCACGAGCCCGTCACCATACCTGCTGCGTGCTTCGGAGTCCCTCCAAAGCGAAGAGTGGAGTGAATCAGACACCTTTTCCGGAGAAGGTGGGCTCTTGAACTGGTTCTCAATAACTGGGGCCGACCCAACCTTATGTTGGGATCGAAACTGGGGCCGAGGGGGCCGAGGAGAACAATCTGGAAAGCCGTCTCGCCGACGACAGAGGGAACGAACTCAGCAGGTGGAACTACGTCTCCGCGAGGCGGCACAATCCTGCACGGAGTTTGCCACCCGCGACTCTGATCTGTCAAGTGGAATTGGTAAGGATGAATTGTTTTGCACACTCGAGCCAGTCTAGGCCAGAAGCCGCACTGAACGCGACGCATGACACGAAGAAACCGTGCTAGTCGGCATAGGAAGGATGCCTTCACGTGGCTCACGAAGAGCCTCATCCCAGAGCGTACCGCGCCGAAATAGTTTCGTTTCAGCACGAACAGTACCGACGATTCTAAGGAGAGTTGTTGCCTATCATTGCGTCTGCCGAAAAGCTATTTTCGACACAATCGGCACGTCTACCGCTCTTGCACCGACGAGAGCGTCGTCACTTACTGATACCAGTGATACCGTTTTGCGGGGAAATACGGAGAATTGGAGAAACTATAGAAACTGGAGCCGAAGATCGGACTTGGTTGTAAGCCGCTTAGACACAGGGTATTATCAGCGAAGTGCAGGCTTCATCGTGACTTGCAGATAATGGCGGTAGTAGAATCCCTCTCTCTCCGCCAGATCATTCAATTCCAATGGCTTTGCTTCCTTAGCGACCTTCAAAGAGTGGCAATTCTCGAACGGTTTCATCGCATCTAGTGTCCTGTTGGTGTCCCCAGCTTCATTTCACACAGGAAGAGTTGATCGTCCTTGCGCTCGAGGAATCTTCACGTCGGCTCCCTTGGCCGGATTTTGTATGATTCCCACGGTTTAGCGATCTCCGTGATAAGGGTTATTGATCTCACCAGGTTGGTCGGGTGAGTGCAGCCCTGAAAAGGCTTGGAGTCAGCACGCAAGAAATGCAGGTCTTGCCTGCGGTTTCAGCAACTTAACAAAAGCGCTCGAAATTTATCACCTGTGGTCTTCACCTGTCCTAGTTCCATATCAACGGGATGAAAGGACGAAAAGGGCGGCTTGTCAGGACTGATCCCGGTCCCAGCGGTCACTTCCGCTTCATCCGGACCCGTTTGGTATACGGACGACTGGACGATTGAACAACTTCAATTTCTCACCAAGCTTGTCAGTAAGCACGTCACAGGGCCTGCGAAGAATCCAAGCGACACTCACCGCAGACCTCCTTCATCGAAGGCTTCGAGGGCCTCACTTTTGAGTTCCTGCGCGTCCAACGTGATCTTTGCCCCGTGAAGACGATGGTGCCTTTATACGCGCAACCGGCAAGTGCCAGCCGTAGTGGATCGCCATAACACGAAGAGCGATGCAGAGCGCCGCTCCTGTTGGCGCTGCCACATGAGACGACAGGCCTAGCATCCTTCCACACACGAGAACAGCGGCACCCAACAATGCAGCAACTGCGTAAAGTTCGGTGCGCAGCACTGTAGGAACTTCCATGACGAGCACGTCACGCACGATTCCGCCACCGATGCCCGTCACCATGCCGAGCAGCATCGCCGCTAGCGGCCCGGAATGAAAAGCGAGCGCTTTGTCCGCGCCCGCCACGCAGAACAATCCAAGTCCAGCGGCATCGAACAGCAGCACGGGGCTGCTCAACCGGTCGATGATTGGATACCAAAAGAAGGTGATTAGTCCTGCCAAGATTGATACAGCCAGATAACGTGAGTCACTGATTGCGGCCGGCGGAACAGCTCCAATCATCACGTCACGCGTGATTCCGCCCGCGTTGCCAGCAGCGAAGCATAAGACCAGGACTCCAAAAACATCGAGTCTGTGCTTAACCGCAGCTGTTGCGCCGCTAAGAGCGAACACGAATGTGCCGCCGATATCAAATGATGCAAGTAATGTAGTTACGACATCGTGAGCTCCAACGCCAACTTGGTTCATGCAGCTAGCCAGGCATGAGCCGCGACCACCAGCGTCTCTACGCCTGCCTCTAAAGTGGGATGAATCACTGGTGCGAAGCGCGGGTTGTGGTTGGTCGGGAGATCGGCAATTGTGCCAGACTTCTTAGCCTTAGCGTACGTCTCGGGATCGGTGCCGCCCACAAACCAGAAGACAGACGGTACCTGCCACTCAGTTCCAAAAGAGCCAAAATCTTCACTCGCGGTAGTTGGTTGAGTGTCTTTCACGCGGTCCGCAGGGAAGTAGCTGCGAAATGCATCGACAGTGCGCTTTGTCGCCTCTGGATCATTCTTCACAAATGCGTAATGGTCGAGCGGAGTGATCTCCGGCTTCTTAGGTGCCCTCGATGCTTCTGCTTCGGCATTGACGATGCGTTCGATGGCAGCCAGCACACGCTTTCGGACATCTTCATCGAAAGTACGCACATTCAGCTTTATGACTGCCTCATCGGGGATTACATTCTCCTTTGTACCGGCCTGAAGAGAGCCGACCGTTACAACCACAGCATCGGTTGGAGCGACTTCGCGAGAAACAATTGTCTGCAGGCGAAGCACGGTTGCAGCGGCCATAACAACTGGATCAATGCTGGATTGAGGCATCGAGCCGTGAGCCCCTCGACCGAACATTCGGATTTGCAAGCTGTCTCCCGCAGAGGTGATCACGCCCGAGCGAGTGCTAACTACGCCTGAGGACCCGACCATGACGTGCTGTCCCAGTATCGCGCTCGGTTTTTGAAAGCGCTTAAATAAGCCATCGTCAATCATTGCTTGCGCGCCAACCCCTGTTTCCTCCGCAGGTTGAAAAAGAGGCATCAGTGTACCTCGCCATGCGTTTCGACTCTGCGCTAGCAATGCCGCCGCTCCTATCAGCCATGTTACGTGCATGTCATGGCCGCAGGCATGCATCACCGGTACAGATTTCCCGTCTTGATCGGTGGATACGTTGCTGGCATAAGGCAGATCTGTGGCCTCACGAACGGGTAGCGCGTCCATATCGGCCCTTAGCATGATCGTTGGACCGTCGCCATTGCGGAGTACACCGACTACTCCCGTCTTGCCAACACCAGTCGTTACCTCATAACCCGCGGTCCGGAGGCGGTCGGCGGCAATGCCTGCTGTCCGGTTCTCCTGCATCGATAGTTCGGGGTGGGAATGAATGTCTTTGTAAACGGATTCCAGATCGGGAAGTAACGTTGGCAGATTGGCAAGCACGCTCTGCGCTTGCTGTGGTTTTTCGTTCATAACTCAATACCTCTCGCGATAGCTACTGACAATTGGCATTGCCAGCGTTTGCAATACTTAGATACGTGATGCTGGTAGGCGCAAAGCTCACGCGGCCAGCGTTGACCGGCTCGCCCTCGACTTGCGGCAGATCCCCACTGCTCGTGAGGCGAAGAGGTTTTCCATTCAGCTCAACTGTGGTATCTTCGAGTTTTTTTGCGGTCAGTGTATAGCGCTCGCTGGCTGTGGGAAAATTGAGATCGAAGCTGCGCTGCCGGTCAGCGTTGATGATGAGGAGCGTTACGCCTCCTCGCTGGCCTTTGAGGCATTGAGCATACACATAGGTGTTGGGCGCGACAGAAACTTGCGGATCGAGCACAGTCGTGCCCATCAGCTTGCGCCACAATAACATCCCCCAGTAGTTCGGCCTCGGCTCGAAAGTGTTCTGGTCGAGCAAACCGTAGTCGCTCGCCGCCAGCGTGTTGTGCATGATGACCTTCACGCCTCGACGTGCCAAGCTGCCATGCTCGATGAGATAACGAAACGTATCGAGGAACGTTGAAGCCCACGGGTTGCCTCCACATGCTGCATCGGCCGTTTCGGTGATCCACAGGGGCTTCCCAGGTTCAAAGCGGTCGCGAAGACTCGCATAGTATTCATCAATCTTCTCAGAACGGGAAAGCCATTCTTGGGAAAGTGCGGCTGCCGCTGTGGTCTGGCCCTTGTCGCCCATGCTTGCGCATCGTTGCGATGCAGCAGCATACAAATGGTAGGAAAAAATGTCGAATGCCGGGCCGGTCGCTCTTAACAGGTCTTCACTATGCAGCATTCCGCCCATTTCGATTGCGAACGGCCCTTCGCCAACGGACCCAGGACCGAGAAAGACTGTGCCGGGAGAATTCCGATTCAACCATGGCCCGAACACGGCGACATCGCGACCGTAATCAGCAGCACTGTAGCCTTTGGGTGCTCCGCCCATGGCAGCATAAGTCGGCTCGTTCATGAACTCGGCCGCTGCGATCTGCCCTCCCACAGATTTTGTACACGCAAGCCATGCGCTGGCCTCTTTTGGGGTCCATACGCCTTGCGCGTTGCGAGTGCCGGTGCTCGTAGCGAATGAAGTTACGAGTTCGCCATTCACCGCGTGCACGAAATCGATTACGCCCTTCCATTCCTTTCGCGCCAGCACACCGCTAAAACCCGCTGGCGCCTTGTCCGGTGAATTGTCTGAATCCGCGAAATAAACCGAGTTCGCCCAAGTTCCGCTTACCCGCACGTAGGCAGGACCAAGCGCTGCAGCGAGCTTACGCAGACGGGGGTTCGTGAGATCGATAGGCGCGCGATATTGATACATATTCGGATTCATGCCGGCCGGTGTCGAAGCAGATTGCGCGGGCTGTGTCGCCTGTGCTGCCGCCGAGCTCTGGCCGTGGTACGGCTTCCAAAAATTCCCACCGGTCACCTCCGCCATTTCGATGTTGTATGAAGCGAATCGCTCATCGACGGTGCCAATGCGCGGCAGCTTTGCCGCATCGAGTGACACCGCTTGCGCTCGAACCTGGAGCGGCACAGAGGAGACAACAAGCACGACTGCGATTATGGCGGAACGGAATTGTGCGGGAATGAACTTGCTGCCCATTCGACACTTCTGCGAGAAGGAGCGAGGCAGGTGAAACGCAAGGTTCGATGCCCATAAACAACTCACAGTTAGCCTCGTGCCTTATACGCGCTGCGCTCTATCTTATTGAAATGTGCTTGGGTTTGGTACGCGCATTACGTTCTAGGCTGGCAAGCCGAATAGGCCAGTACGGTCATCTGTTGCCGGTCAAGGCGCAAGTACTGCAGCGTGTGCACGTCGGAAACTCAGAGTAACGAAACGTCTCGTCTCCTTTGAGGAGTGCCCGCGCGCAGGGCACGGTTGAGGACCTCTCGAATCAGATTTGAAGCGTATACTTCGGCGAGAGGTACACGAGGTGCATTATGGATGCTGCAACAAATCTGCAAAATATGAAGAAACTGGATGATTCGTGGAACGCACAGGACTTGCAAACATTTCGGAAATATCACGCGAAGGATTGCATCGTGCGCTGGCCGAATCAGCCACCCACACACGGCGTAGACGCCCACGAACAGGAAGCGATTGCATTCTTCAAGACGTTCCCTGACCAGCATCTCATCAACAATCCATACAAGATCATGCTGGCCCAAGGCGAATGGACGTGCACTGTGGCAGATTTCAAGGGAACGATGACAGGTCCGATGACAATGCCAGGCGAAACGGTGATCCAGCCTACGAACAAGAGTTTCCACGTGGATTTCTGCACCGTTGCGCGCTGGAACGAACACGGCCAGATCGTGGAAGAGAATCTTTTTTACGATCTCATGGGCATGCTGAAGCAAATAGGCTTGATGCCGGACCAAGCGCAAAAGGCGGCGTAACGACGAGCGATCCAACGATGGCCGAGCGGATGCCGGGCGTTGTTCATTGGGCACGGGAACCCGATGAATGCGCTGCTGGTGAACTCTTATACGCAGCGGTGGGCAACGATCGGCGCGACCCTGCCGAAGCCGAAGGCGATACTTTCGGTGTCGGCACACTGGTACATCGAAGACGCAGCCGTCACCGTGAGCACCGCGCCGAGGACGATCCACGACTTCGGCGGCTTTCCGCACGAGCTATATCAGGTGCAATATCCCGCGCCCGGCGATCCCGACCTCGCTGTGCGTGTCCAGAAATTGCTTGCAGCTGTGCGGGTGCGCCGCGACGACGGCTGGGGTCTCGACCACGGTACTTGGTCGGTTTTGCGCCACGTCTATCCACAAGCCGACATCCCGGTCGTTCAACTCAGCATTGATGAAACGCAACCACCCTCGTTCCATTACGAAGTCGGCGAGCGCCTGGCGCTCCTACGGGAAGAAGGCATCCTCATCCTTGGCAGCGGCAACGTGGTGCACAACCTGCATGCCTATGCTTGGGGACGGCACGCACCGGAGCCCTACGATTGGGCGATCTCGTTTGAAACTCGAGTCCGCGAGATGCTCCTCGCCGGAGAGTACAAGCCGCTCGTGAATTACGAGCATCGGCTCGGAAGCGAAGCGGAACTAGCTGTGCCCACGCCGGACCATTATCTGCCGCTGCTTTACGTCGCCGGCACTCGCATATCATCCGAGCCGCTCACGTTTCCTGTTGAGGGCGTAGATGGCGGTTCGGTATCGATGCTCGCAGTGCAAGTGGGCTGATAAAAAACTGGGGAACACAACTCCCGTGATTTGGAACTCCTGGTGAAAAACCAGGCGCTCACCCGCATCCAGATTGTTGTTCTGCGGTAATCCGAACTAAGCGCGGCCGGTGCGGCAGAATAGCACTCCTCGCGAGCCGAGATGCCTTATGCTACGTGCCGGCTTTCTTGCATTGCGGGTTCAGGTTGAGTCTGAAACCGAGTCCGTGCGTATCAGCAGCAACGGCACTATCAATCTCGTTTCTGGGGCGCTAGGAGAAGACGGCAGAGGGGCGTAGGCTTAGGGTTCGCACGGAAAGGAGCATTCCAATGACTCGACCCAAGACGAAAATATTGGTGGATGGTGGCGACCCGCAGGAGACTCGGCGGGTCAAGGAATTGTTGGGGTTTGTCGATGGACAGACGACCAACCCATCTTTGATTGCCAAGAACCCACACATCAAGGAGCTAATCGCGTCGGGGCACAAACTTTCAAATCGGGAAGAAATGGACGAGTACAAGAAAATCGTGCAGACAATTTCTCCATTGGTTGGCGATGCGGGAGTGTCTATCGAAGTCTTCTCAGATGAGAGGACAATGGCACAAGAGATGTTCGACCAAGGCCGGGAAATGTTTTCGTGGATTCCCAATGCGTACATCAAGTATCCATGCACGCCTGAAGGCCTCCGTGCGGCACAGATGTCAGTCGAGCAGGGTATGAGGATCAATATGACCCTTTGCTTTTCGCAGCAACAGGCAGCGGCAGTGTACGCAGCGACGAAGGGCACAAAGCAACCTGCCTACGTTTCGCCTTTTGTTGGGCGTTTGGATGACATAGGCCAGAACGGGATGGATGTTGTTAAGAACATAAAACAGATGTTCCTGAAGGGTGACGGCCATGTTCTGGTCCTAGCAGCAAGCATCCGTAGCCTGGAGCACCTGCTCTACTGTTTCGCGCTCGAAACGGAGCTTGTAACCGTACCTGCGAAGGTCCTGGAACTGTGGGCGAACAGCAATTTCCCGATGCCCGACAAACAGTTTCAGTACAAGGCTTCCGGTAAGTCGATCCTGTACCAAGAGCTTGACTTGGAACAACCGTGGGAAACGTTTGATATACAACACGAGCTTACACGCAAAGGCATTGAGAAATTCGCCGCTGATTATCGTGCAACGCTCTCCCGACCCGCATAAGCGAGACTGAATTGTGATGCAGCGTCTGCTCTGGAAGAGAAGCTTGCCGGGGTCTCATGCGAGGAGCGAGGAGCGAGGAGCGAATGGGCCCCAGTTGCGGGACGCGAAGTAACCTCGAGCCGCCGCGATGTTTGAGGAACTCGCTCAGTTCGCGAGTAGTATGAACCGAACCATCGGTTCGTGACAACCAGCATCTTGAATCCACCGCAGTATCGAAATCGGCTCGGGAGGCAAATCATGACAGAGACACCAGAGACGAAGAAACCCGATTTCAGAAATGGATTTTCGATGCGCGATCTCGGCGATGGCAGCATGATATCGGGCCAGGCCGACGGCGAAGAAGTGGTCCTGGCCCGTGGCGGTGATGAGTTCTTTGCCATCGGCGCCCACTGCACCCACTATGGTGGCCCGCTCGCAGAAGGCTTGATCGTGGGCGACACCGTGCGCTGTCCCTGGCACCATGCATGTTTCAGTCTGCGGAATGGCGAGGCGCTGCGGGCACCCGCTCTTGATCCGGTGCCTTGTTGGCGAGTGGAAAGACTGGGCGACAAGATTTTTGTTCGTGAGAAAGTCTCACTACCGGCTCCCAAGCGCGGAACTGAGGGTCCGAGCTCGGTTGTAATTGTGGGCGGAGGCGGCGCGGGTCTAGCTGCAGCCGACATGCTGCGGCGAGAGGGCTACGACGGGCCTCTTACCATCGCGAGTGCCGACGCCTCTCCGCCAGTGGATCGTCCGAACCTTTCCAAGGATTACCTGGCAGGCACGGCTCAAGAAGACTGGATTCCTTTGCGGCCTTCGGACTACTATCGCGACCGCCGGATCGATCTTCTCCTTCACTCACAAGTTTCATCACTTGATACAAAAAGACGGCAGATTGTGCTTGAGAATGGCAAGGTGCTCGAATACGGCGCTCTCCTGTTGGCCACCGGAGCCGACCCGGTCCATTTGCCGATTGAAGGCGCGACTGATTCTCAGCTCCATTATCTCCGCACGTTCGCGGACAGCAAGGCCATCATTGCCAAGGCAGCTTCCGCAAAACGTGTAGTAGTCGTTGGCGCTAGCTTTATCGCCTTGGAAGTTGCCGCATCGCTGCGCGCCCGCGGAATATTAGTAGATGTAGTAGCGCCTGGGGGCCACCCACTCGAACACGTAATGGGAGCTGAGGTTGGCGACTTCATCCGCAAACTTCACGAAGCTCACGGCGTGACCTTTCATTTGGGGGAGACTGTCAGCCGGGTGAATGGTCGCACAGTCACCTTAACCAGCGGAACAACTTTGGACGCAGACTTCCTAGTCCTGGGTGTTGGTGTTCGTCCATCACTGGCTTTGGCCGAGCAAGCCGGGCTTACCGTCGATCGCGGTATCTCAGTCACCGAATACCTCGAAACCAGCGTGGCCGGAATCTTCGCCGCTGGCGATGCCGCCCGCTGGCCCGATCCGCACACCGGCGAACGAATTCGCGTCGAGCACTGGGTGGTTGCTCAGCGCCAGGGGCAAGTAGCAGCTAGGAATATTCTTGGCCGTCGCGAAAAGTTTGACGCTGTTCCATTCTTCTGGAGTCAACACTACGACGTGGCTATCAATTACGTGGGCCACGCCGAGAAGTGGGAGGCTATCGAAATCGATGGGAGCCTCGATGCGCGCGATTGTGCCGTGGCGTACAAGAAAGGTGGTCGCACTCTCGCTATCGTAACCATCTCTCGCGATCTCAAAAGCTTGCAGGCTGAGGCCGCCATGGAAGCTGAAAGACGGCAGCAAAGACAAGAGGTCGCCTGAGCGGCTCCGGTCCGCGTTCGACAATATCGTCAGAATGATGCGATTCTCTCCGAATGTGGGTCCGATTTGGGTCTGGTAAGCCGGGCCAAAGAACTCCTTAGAGGATCACGAACGGGCTGTCAGTATCGTTGAAATCCAATAATGGTTGCCTGTCACGGCACGGCCAGATGGAATAAGAGAGAAGGAGACGGAATCGGCAGGAATCAGACGACGTTTGTATGCGGGGGCATAGTTCAGCTGGTTAGAACGCCTGCCTGTCAAGGGTGTTCTAAGAAGTGGCATCCGCAGATGAAGTACTCCGAAGATCGGCTTCGACTAATGATCACGATCCCTACATTTGCATGGTTGGCACGTCCAGACGGATCTGAAAACGAGCAAAACGGAGAATTCTCATGTCGAAAGTCTGGTTTGTAACCGGAAGCGCAAGCGGTCTGGGCCGCGACATCGCAAAAGCCGTACTCGCATCAGGCGATCGACTCGTCGCTACTGCGCGGAATCCTCGACGCCTTGACGAACTAGTAGAGAAGTATGGCGGTCAAGTTCGCGCTGCTTCGCTCGACGTGGCCGACGAAGACGCCGCCAAAGCCGCCGTGCAAGTGGCGATAGACGCGTTCGGGCGTCTCGATGTTGTCGTGAATAACGCGGGCTATGGTGATATTGCACCTTTCGAACAATTGAGCTCGGAGCGATTCAAGGCGCTAATCGACACGAACTTCTACGGAGTAGTCAACGTGACCCGCGCTGCGCTGCCGCTCATGCGCAAGCAAAGAAGCGGCTGCATCCTCAAGATATCGTCCGTTGGGGGCCGCCTCGCCCGTCCTGGCAGCACGGGCTATCATGCCGCGAAATGGGCGGTTGGAGGATTCACCGAGTCCCTCGCCCAGGAAGTATCTTCTTTTGGCGTCAAGGTGTGTGCACTCGAACCTGGCGGAATGCGGACCAACTGGGGTGCTCGTGCGAACCAAGACACACCTGATCTGCTCCCGGATTATGAACCGTCCGTGGGCGCCGTGATCGCGGCGCTGAAATCTTATTGGGGCAACGAGATTAGCGATCCGGCCAAGGTGGCTCAGCTCATTCTGCGTCTGGCTTCCTCCGATCATCTGCCCGCGCATCTCCTGCTGGGCAGTGACGCCGTTCAGTACGCGGCACAAGCCCAGGCGACGCGTGATGCCGATGCCGAAGGCTGGCGAGAGGCTAGCGTCTCGACAGACGTCGACTCTGCTGTGTCCTTGCCGGCGTTGCGCTTCTGAGGAATAAACGACTCCTGCCTCGACCCTATGATGAAGCCCCGCCGATCCTAAATACGGAACGCTCGGCGTGACAGAACTCGAGGATCGAATTCGGGCTCGTGCATATGAGATTTACGTGGATCGCGGTCGTGAAGATGGCCGAGCACTAGACGACTGGCTGCAGGCGAAAGCCGAAGTTCTCCACGCCATTGCGAAACCCAAAGCCGCATAGGGCCGATCCAGGCCAGATGCTTTTGCCAAGGATTGACTCCCGTTCTCAGAGTCTCTTCGGGACCATTTTCAAATTTCCAAATTTTTCGGAACGCTGGGTCCCATCCGTCTAGAATTGGCCACTCGCCAGGTCAGAAGCCTAAACCCAGAAGCCTTTTTGCGGTGCCCCCAGCAGTGAACTAGCGAAATAGATCTTTTCAAACGTTGCGATCTCAGGGTCCTTGATATTTGCGATGATCGCCTCGGCTACGCTGGGCGAGAAGCGGGCGGTGATCTCCACACAACGCCGCCACAGCTGCGTGGAACGCCACTCCCCCTTGAATGTCTGATTGGGATCCCCGCTGTCAGTGTCCTTGGCATAAAGCTTTTCTGCTAGCTGAAGAGCTTCTTCGACCGTTTTATGGGCTCCGTCTTTGTCGCCGATCTCCAGATATTCCTCCGCAGCTTCGCTGAGGCCTCTGGCTTGGAGTTCCACAGAGGTTTGACTCATAGATTTCCGCATTTCGGCAAGCGCGTCCTTCGTGACACCCGGATTCTTCTTACCGAGTTTCTTCGCGATACGGAGCAAAGCGCTGGCTCGCGGAGAGAATTGACTTGGGTATAGTGGGACCTCGGGCAGAGACATCGCGTCCGCCACAGCTTGCCTCGGATCGGTGTCCGATTCGGCTACGATCAGCTGCTTTCTGCGTTCGAGTGCTTGGCCTTCCAGGGCCTTCGCGATCACGGACGGAGGAGCATCCCCACCGATGAAAAAGCCCGCGTTGTCGATCGGAGCTTCTCCTTCTTTCGGCGGGTGAAACTCGTAGTCAAGCTCTACTGCTTGAAAGCCTTCGGGAAAGCGGTCGAGCAGGGGTCGTAGGTCAGGATTGTCGCGCAGCAAGCTCTCAGCCTTTGGCTTGTCTAACTCTTGCAGTATTGGCAAAAGCTGAAACAGCCGTAACTGATACACGGAGGAAAGAGTGACCGTCCCCCCGTGGCCCGACCATGTGGTGCGCCCATTTTTGTTCGGCCCAGCGCTGGCATCTTTGGCTTGTTCTAAGGTCTGATCGATGGCATCCACGGCCAGCTCGGGCGGTACGTCGTGCCAGAATCGCATTACCATCCCCGACATTCCCTCAAAACCATTAGAGCTATAACCGGTCTCGCCTTGCTGTCGGTAGGCATTGAGTGCTTGTACGAAGACCGCGACCCGTTCCGAGGTAGCTGTCGGCGGTATCGCCCGCATAAGTTGCATTGCCGCGTCATAGGGGTAATCGCCCTGCGATGCCAGCGAAGTGATGAGTTCCCTGGCTCTTTCGAAGTTCTTCTTTGTTACGTATTGAGAAATCAATGACTCTGTTACTTGGCGCCGCACCCGAGGCTGCGCATGCGGCAGTAGTGCCTCCACATCTGTCAACGAACGCATGGATGAGAGGATGTCACTTTGTAACCAGGGCTTAATGCCGCAACCTTGCATCGATTGGCACTCCGCATCATCCGATGGCGGAGCCATATCCTCTATCGAAAGGCTAGCTGTGAAGGCCTCTTTCAGCAGCGCAGCAGCCTTGCTGGGGTCTAGTTTCTGGTATCCATTGGCAACTTGCATGAGCACATAGGCCCGCATATCAGGCTGCAGAGTCACCGCTTCGGCCTGGGCGGACTGAAGCAGCCGCAGACCTCGCTTCTGCTCCGGCGTCAGTTTAAGTTCAGAAGCTTTCTTTTCAGTCGTTGCAGGAGCCTTCGCGATGGACATCTGGGCAAACGTGGGATCGAGCTGAAAGCACATCAAGAGGGAAAGAAGGAAAACGACACGAAAGGGAAGGTGACACCGCATTCTCAGCCAGGCTTTCCCTGCGTTCCCAGACGTACTGACGAGGTTACCGTAGTACGGCTCACAATCCCTGTCAAGAAGGCCGCACCCGATAGAGTCAACCTTGTTTCCGGAACGGGTACGTTCGGATGGTTGCAAGCTTCCACGACTTCCACGGAAGGAGATTATCGGATAGCTGTCGTAATGTCGCGATTTCACCAGTAATTCTCAGTTGGTGTAATCGCCCCGTTCTCAACATTTAATCCTTATCCGCTCAGGCCGGCTGCAGTTACGATCGTCATCTTTATTCTGCTTTGTCCCATCGATAAACTGCAAATGCCGGTCAGATGCTCATTGAGGCGCGGCGGGCCACTCGCGATCATCGTTAGATTTGAGTTTCTAAGAAGGAGACACAAGATGAGATCGAATTGGATGTATGGCGCACTGCTCGCAGCCGCTATCGCCTCGCCGAGTTCAGGGCAGATTTCGGTATACATCGGGACCCCGCCACCGGTAATCGTTTATGAGGAGGCTGGGCCGCCGCCAAGCGCGGGCTTCGTTTGGATAGACGGATATTGGGCGCCGCGGGGCCACCGTTACAAGTGGGTCCGGGGACATTGGGAGCGTCCTCCCTTTGAAGGGGCATGCTGGACGCATCCGCATTACGACCACTATCGCGAAGGCTGGGAATGGCACGAAGGGCATTGGGACCGCGAGGACCACGACAACGGCCATTGGCGCGACCACGATCGTGGGCGGGGGCATGGTGATCACGACGACCGGGGGCATGGAGACCAAGACTAGTCGATAACAGTCAGCAAGGGGAGCTGTTCCAGAAGAAAAGCGCAACCCGGCCTCGTTTGTTGACGAAAAATGTTAGGGTCCACATCTGGCAACACGCCCAATGGGGCAAATCTGCTCGGATATAAGGCTCGGTCCGCTCTACGGATTTATTCGCCGGAGGCGATGAGAGGTGGCTGCCTCATTCCGACGACGAAGGATAAAAAATGAAGACCGACACCGCAGGCGTGGGGCCGAAGCGTTATTTCTTTCCTCCAGTCGAAGTCGGGCACGAAGTCTACACAAAAGGCAACCTAACCCGCAAATTGGTAGTGGGTCAGTTTCAATTTCCACGGGGTAGCCAAACGATGTGGCATGTGGGAAACTTGGGGCATGAAAAAGCCAGAATTGACCGACGTGGGTTGGCTTGGGCCAAGGGACGAAATGGATCGCGCTAGTCATCGCTTCGGCAAGTGCTCTGAGTGCTCTGAGATCATCTGTGTCGAAAAGGTCGTGACCGATGGACCGAGTACTCTGGGACAAACTAGTGAAATGCTCTATCAAGCGTTTCGCACACACGTTAAGCTGAAGCACTCCGAGGACTTTAACCTAGCCGCCGTCCCTGCCACAGAAAGGCACGACGCCTGAGCTATGACGGCAAGGGAAACTGACTGACCCACTACCCGCAAATTAGTCAGCAGTCGTGTATACCGAAAGCTGCCTGTGTATACTGCCAGAAGACTCTGATTCTGAATTATTGGAATTCTTCCTGCTCACAGGGCGCACGAAGAGACAGCAGTCAAATGACTTAGCGTGTAACGTCTTTGTTATCAAAGCGTGCAGTTGAATCCCTCCCTCTCCGCCACGCAGTCTGGGTTGCAGAGAAACCCGGTTGCTTTGTCCCCGAAAATCGCAGGAAATCGCCGCAATTCCTTCCTATTTCTATTTGTCCACCTAGCGCAGTTTTACCCCTTGAGCTTCCGGCGCTCACATGCCGTGACGGTTTTCGTCGGGTCAACGGCGTCTGCGTCCTCCTGCATCTCGACGACTTTCCCGTTCGTGTCAATCAGGTAGGTCACGCGGCGTGCAGCGGGAATCTTAGTTTTAAATTTGTCGTATTCCTTGTAGATGCCATACTGCCGGGTGACCGTTCCTCCGAAGTCGCTGAGCAATGGAAAGGTCACACCGTTCTCGTCGGCAAAGGCTTTGTTGACATAGGGGTTGTCCATGCTCACACCCAGAACTTGGGTGTCTGCCGCTTCCAGCTTGGCTAGGTTCTGCTGGAAGCTGCGCACCTCCTGCGTTCAAGTGGGTGAAAAGGCCCAGAGGTAGAAGGCCAAAGCCACATTCTTTTTACCTCTGTAATCGTGCAGCGAATGCGACTGGCCGTTCTGATCCATCAAAGTGAAATCAGGAGCTGGGCCGCCGACCTTCACGTTCGGCGCGAGTGGTGCAGATTCTTTCTGAGTCTGTGCTAAGGCCACGGCATTCACCAGAGAGCATGCCAGCAAAACAGCGATGCTTGTTTTCCGCATAGTCTCGCTTCCAGCAGGTTTTTTAGGCGCTCAGTATATGCCAGAATTCTATAACAAATATTTCCGGACAACTCCAGCGGGGCAGGTCTTCGCCCAATTTTCGCCATTCGGTTTGCTATTCTGCGACCGATGGCATTCCAGCCCATGCCGTTATCCCGCAGACCTCTGCCCTTCGACCATCCCGAGTGGATTTTCGAATTGAAGTACGATGGATTTCGATCACTCGCCGTCATTGAGCACGGTCGCTGTCAACTGATTTCTCGGAACGGGCATCCGTTCGCTTCTTTTTCTGCGTTGGCAGAATCAATCTCTGATTCCCTGCCGAATCGGAGAGCCGTCATCGATGGCGAGATTTGCTCTCTTGATAGACGTGGCAGACCACAGTTCAAAAATCTGCTGTTTCGCCGTGGGAACCCACCGTGCTTCTTTGCATTCGACCTATTGACGTTTGACGGAAAGGATTTGCGAAACGAGCGATTGCTCGACCGCAAACAAGAGCTTCGGCGGTTATTGGCAAAGACCGCTCCTCCGTTTCCATTGCGATACGCGGAGCATGTAGAAGCTTCTGGGAACGCGTTGTTTCGCCGAGTCTGCAAAATGGATTTAGAGGGCATTGTGGCGAAGCACAGCCTCGGGACCTACGTCACGGAACAGGAGCGGACGACATGGTTCAAGATCAAGAACCGTCATTATTCGCAGGTGGAAGGTCGGGAAGAACTATTTGAGCGGGAACGGCATAAGGAACCGACACCCGGCTGGCATTGCTGTGAGTTGGCGTGTGCGGAGTTACAGAATGCGTAGCTGCCAGATTGAATTCGTCGCGAGTGATAAGGATGTTGGAATGGTATGCGGCAAGCCTGCGGTCGTTAACTGTGCCGACTGCGGAGTAGCAATCTGTTCGGATTGCCGATCCGAGTGTTGCGGGGATTCATTCTGTGAACTCTGCTACGCCTACCATGTCACGTATACCTGCCTACGAAAGCCTGTCAAGGGCGAGCGCCGAGAGCGAGTCGCCTGACGTACAAAAATCACAGATAAGCGTCTGGTCGTTGGGCAATTGCATCTAGATTTACTAGGCGGCGATCGATGATCCGCAGCCGTTGCTGAAAGTCACCCGGAACACTCGGATATACGCCACCCAGCATTCCTGCATCATTTACAAATTTCTCTACAGCGAGAGCGCCGAACTCCACTTGGATGATTCTGAATGTATTCACCATCCAATCATCGACATCCGATGCCCACTTTATCCAATCGGTTTGCGATGGATGAAGCTCGCCTACAGACCACGCATAAATCTTTTGAGCCTCAATTCCGCTGTGAGAGTTTTACTAAGGATGAGAAGCTTACCGTCGAACTGAGCGATGGAAAATATATCCAAGTCGAAGTGCCAATCAAGAACACTGGCCCTTTGCCAGCGGGTAATTTTATCCTCTACCGCTTCGACGCTGTTATCGGGCAAAAGGGGAATGCCAGAAAACCTCAATATCATGAATTCCTTGCGACTCCACATGCCATCCCACCAGCTACGCAAGGCGTCAATTCCGATCTGGCCGTTCCGGGAACGAAAGATATTTCCCAGAGGGTCAATCAACTCAAGAAAGGGGACATATGGCTCGAATTTTCTGTTCTCGTCACCTACGACGACGAGTTCGGGCAAACCCACCATTCTGAATTCTGTGACCTGTTCACGATCGGCGGACCTACTGACATCTGTCCTTGGCCGGTTCAAAACGACTGATGCGAATAGCCTTGTCACGGCAAGCCAGAATAAGGATATGCATCAGCTTATTGACGAGCGTCCGATTGTTGGAGGAATCATGAAACGCTTAAAATCTTCGATTCTGATTTTGGTCATGCTCTCACCGCTGGCTTCGTTTGGAGCAGAACTGGACGGAAACAATTTAATTGTTGCTTGCGGTGCTGCCGTCAGTGGATTGGATCACCTTGTCGATCCCGACTATAAGGTCACGAGAGCGGAAAGTTGGCAAATGGGGTACTGCGACGGTCTTGTGCATGGAGTGAGTCAGCTACTCATTGCTGACAAAAGGATCACCCTTCCTGAGAATTGGAACTTAGGACAATTTGACCGTGTTGTGCACAAATATCTAAGAGACCATCCGGAGGAGCTATCAGACATTGACACCGCATTAGTG
>Ga0207130_1043_pt1 | contig 43957 bp, 28 predicted proteins | sample Alteio_BWMinHeat_16_FD_153545 | JGI IMG/M metagenome (GOLD analysis project Ga0207130, IMG submission 153545) | Enriched cells from forest soil in Barre Woods Harvard Forest LTER site, Petersham, Massachusetts, United States -... | ecosystem: Environmental > Terrestrial > Soil > Temperate forest >... | reverse complement strand
TCGGGCGTTCTCTTAGTAATGGCAACTCGCGCAATCAAGTCCCGCCACCGGCTTCTGCTTGTGGGAAAGGCTTAGTGCCGCTCGCTGAAGATCTACCGTCGGTATGTTTGCGTGCTCACGATGGCATTGCAGGCACCAGCCCATCGTTAGCGGAGCAACTTGCTGTATCCGGTCCATGCTCTCCACGGGCCCATGGCAGCGCTGGCAAGCGACTCCCGAAAGAACGTGCTGACTGTGGTTGAAATAGACAAAATCGGGCAGATTGTGCACCTTGACCCACACGATCGGGCGTTGCTGTTGCACGGCTTCTTTGAGCTTTTCAATTGCAACCGTTTGCTTCTCTAACATGGTGTGGCAATTCATGCAGAGACTGGCTGGCGGAATTCCTGCATGGCGGCTGGTGCGTGCGGCATAGTGGCAATACAAACACGGGATCTTGTTGTCACCGGCGTGCACCTTATGGGGAAAGGCGATAGGCTGCTCCGGCGCGTAACCCTGATGGATTCCTACCCGCGAGAGTTGCCACGCTCCAAGTCCGCTCACCAAACCCAGGCCAACAACGCCACAGAAGACCAACTGCAGTCGCATCACGCGTCAGTCCTCCTCCGGCCAAATTCGCGCTGCCGGGTCATGCCGTTGCATCCACGCTTCGGCGGCACGGCCAACAGCAATAACTGGTCTGCCTATCAGCCCAAAGCAGCGATGCAACGCAAGCACTATAAACGCGGCCAGACGCGTAAGCGGAACTACAGCAACTGCCGCAAACCAAGAGAAGATATGGAGCCGCACCAGAAATGGCATCTGCATCACGAACCCAGTCGTCGGATTCGCTCGGAGCAGCGAGACCGCGTAAGGCGTCAACGTCATCGCTCCCCAGGATGAGCCCCAGCGATAGAGGACCGCCATGAGCAAGCCGGAAACAAGCCCTACAAACAAGAGCGCGAGAAAAACCGTGTCCGCGAACTCGGCTGCGGCCGAGTCACTAGATCGTTCCAGGTGCCGCCACATCAGCGCAGCCCAACTCACGAGCGCCACGACTCCAACCGTAAAAGCAAAACCTTCCAACAGGTAGAGCCGTATCGTGCTGCCGTTCCATAAAAGAATTCCGCGTGGGAAAACCAATCCCACAAGGTGCCCGAGCAACAGCAACACCAGGCTGATGCACCACAGTTTGCTGCCGCCGAATACCGCCCAAGCATCGGTCAGCTCTGCCTCCACCGCAGCCATTTGTTTTCGTGATAACAGGTAACGAACTGCGATGCCCAAGCAAAACAAGGCGAGTGCCATATAAGGCCATGCCGCGAACAAAAAGTTGGGCTTCATCGGTTGCTGCCTCCTTCAGGGCGGCCTGCGGCTTTTGCAGTGTTGGTTGGCTGTTGCAAGGCCACTTGCCGCAGAAAAGCCTTCAGGGCAAATGACTCTTTTGCAATCAGATAGCTCGTCGCGGAGGAATCCCACTGAAAGCACGGATGTCTCAAGAATGACGTGAGCGCCGTGTCCTGATACTTGAAATAAACACTGCTCAGGTTTGGGCCAAGGCTCCCACCCCGCAGCCCGGAACCTTGGACGCTATGACAGGTAGCGCACGGCTGTACATCGTGCTTGAGGCGCGTTTGACCATAGAACAATTGCCGTCCTGTTTCGATCTCAGCACGAGTGGCGAGATCTGCGTTGCGCTCGTCGAGTGGTTTGATGTCGGGACCACCGCCTGCCAGGTAATCCAGGATGTCGTTAATTTGTTTTTCTGACAGGTCCGTCCAGTCCGGCATGCGCTGCTGCTTGAACTGTGCGAACAACGCGGTGGCAGTCGGATCTCCCGACTTGATAACGCCTGAAGATCCGTGAATAAACCGGAGCAGCCACTCTCGCTTACGCCGCTCAGTAACGCCTTTTAGGTCCGGCCCAACCTTGATTCCCTTCCCGTAGGTATGGCAAGCACTGCAGCGCTTATTGAAAGTCGCCACTGCATCAGGAGAAAACTTGCCCCCGCCGGGATTGCTGTCATCGTCTTGAGCGTTTGCTCTCTGTATCCCACTCGCAAGCGTAACCAGCGCCAACAGCAGCGTTGCGCGGCGAAGTAAGCGCTCAGAGTAGACAGTTGTCCTTGCCATGATTTCCACAACCTTTCGTACCGCATGGCTAAAACAAAATGGTTTAAAAAACAAAATGGCCCAGAGAGGTGTACTCTCTGGGCCAAATCTCCTGTCGGCTTCCGGAAGTCCCGGGAACAAGAATCGGGGCCGACTAGTATATATACAAAGACGAAAAAGTTGTCAATCGAGAAAACCTGTTAGATCAGCGGATAGTACATGTACTCATCTCACTACCGCAACGCCCATTTTTCACGCAATTCATCTGCACGGTGAATCACGCGCGCGACCAGATCAGCAGGCTCGATAGGTTGCGGTTCTTCATTCTCCACACCGATATCTGCGCCAGCCAAAACAAGTGACTCGGTTGTGTTCATCGATCCGGTTTGATCTGGTATGTCGGCTGGCCTCGGTCGGCGTGTCGTGTCTGACACCGGAGGTATTTCCAGCACATCCAGTCTTTCAAAGACTGGACGCAAGGCTCGTTCAGCGTCCCGGAAAAATTCCGTAGCCCGAATGCGCGTGAAAATCCATCCCAGGCGCTCAAGGATGGCTTGCCTTTCCATGTCCTCAGACAGTTTTCTCGATAGCTTATCCATGTCGAAGGCATGATATGGATCGCCGTCGCATTCTATGGCAAGCCGTTTCCCATTGCCTTCAACCACCAGATCAATTCGATATGCTCCTACCTGCCACTGTGGCGTTACCTGGTAGCCGCGTCCCTCAAGGTGTTTCATGAGTTCGCGCTCGAAAGACGACCGAACTCTCTTTTCTGTTTTCTCAGGTGTGAGCATGAGATGGTTTGGATCGTATGCGTGTTCAATCAATTGCCGGCGCAGATCGCCATCTTTAAGATCCCGTTCTGGATTCAGCGAGTGGATAATCCACATTTGATCGCGTCCCCGGCTGGCGGCCACATTGAAGCGCTGCTTAAATATTTGTTGATCGCGCAAGCGCAATGGACCGCGCTCGGAGGTGTCTACCATTGAGATGAAGATGACGTCACGCTCGTCTCCCTGAAATTGGGCCGCGTTTCCGCAAAGCAAGCGGTGCATCTCATAGCGATCAGGTGACAGATGAGCTCTCAGCAACCTGTCAATCTCAACCGCTTGTTCATCCCCCAGCAGAGAGACAACGCCGAAGCTTACTGGTCCTCCGGCCTCGTTGGTTTGATACTCCGGTTGTTCGATGGCCGCGGCAATCAGCGAGGTAACCGCCAGGGCCTCCGGACGATTGATCTTTTCGTCGCGACTGGATCCCGAAACCTGGTAAGAAACCACTGGCGGGCGGATTTGAACGCGGCTTGCATCGCGCAGCGGTTTCACCCGTTGATCGTACGAGACCATGTTGCTGAACTGGATGATCTCGGGTGCGCACCGGAAATGCTCGACCAGACAAGTGGTTCCGCCAAAAGACTGGCGCGCGAGGTCATAGATGGAAATTTGTCCGTCATACAAATGAGCATTGGGAATGCCGTGCAGGTATTGAGAAATCAGGTTTCCGACCATGCCGAGGTCCTGGCCTACAGCGGTTGGGCTTACCTGTTCATGATCTCCAACGACCAGAACGGTCTTGCCCAGATACAACGCCAGAAGCGCCATGACGTCGCTTTGACTGGCTTCGTCAATAATGACGACGTCAAACCGGGTCACTCGTGGATCAAAATTCTCCACCACGCGTGAAAGTGGCATGACCCAAACCGGAACAGCGCTGCGGCACTCACTCATTTTCCGGGCGGCCTCCGCGCGCAGCAACGGAACGCGGATACCGGTTCCTTTGCCAATTCGCCGGATGGTATCCAACCAGCCGATGAGCGCTTGCCGTTGATGCGAAGATGTCCGCCGGGCCTGGTGCGCCCACGCTCGCCGGTCAATGAGATCAACAGTGACTCTACGAATCTGCTCGCGGAGTTTCTCGCTCTGATTTTGCAGATCTTCCAGAGAAACGCCACCTCGCCGTTCCAATTCGTCATTCAGCCAACGCCAAGCCCAGGCACGTGTGAGATCACCAGGAATCTGAGCGCCGCCATGAACACCATCACGATTGCGAATGCATGTGGCCCACACCGGAGCCACGCTCTCGAGCTGGTTGAGCAAGATATGACGCAAATCGCAATCAGCCCGCCGGCTCGCAACATCGGCAAGGCGTGCATGGGCTTCAGCATAGCTGCCAGAATCCATGCGATTGACCGCCTCTGCGAGTCCGGCAATCACTCTGGATGCGCGGAAGTTCTGCCACGCCAGGTCAAGGTGGATCCATAGCTCTTGCAACAGATTCTCTATGCGCTGCAATTTGAGTTTCTGCAGCCGTGCGCCCAGAATGGGAAGAAGATCTGTAATGACAGCCCGCTCGATGCGAGTTAACTCTCCATGCATGCCGATGCACACTGGTTGCTCGGCAATGAACTTCTCCCAGTAAAAGCCGATGTCCTTGAGCTCTTCTTGTAGCGGCGCCCATGTGAGTTCATGCCATTCCAGGCAACCCTGAATGGGGCCGCAGAACTGGATGAGGGTGTTCTCGATTGCTTCTCCCATTTGACTCGACGGAGCAGCATCTAAAGAAGCCGCTTGCCGGTCCCATCGCACAGAGAGATCCTGCCGCAGAATTTTCAGCCTGCACAGCCGGCGCAGTGCATGGAAGTGTTCAGTCAGGCATGGCCGTCCGCCATTGACACGCGTGGTTGCCACGAACTCTTCCCAGGGCTTGTGCTTCCACAAGACGAAGGAACCAAGCTTCCCACCTTGTTCGAGATGAGCCAGAATCTCTGTCGCGATTTGTTCCTGCTCCTCGAGTCGCCTGTTGCCGGGCAGCACAGGACCATACTGCAGCAGCGTCTCCTGAGCGTCGGCCGCCTCGCGATGAACAAGCTGTATAAAGCTAACCAGTTGGTCCCAGGGTTGCCGATATGTCGCGCCATATTTGCCCGCGTAGACCGCGGCCAGCTTCCATTTCTCTCTGCCCGACAATGGTTCTACAGCCTGGATCAATCGGGTCGCCAGAGCTTCGATTTGCTCCTCCGATCCTCGGGCCGCGCCAGGCTGCCAAAGGTCGGAACGAAGATCCAACTTTTCAAGACGAAGCTGGTTCTTTTCGCGAACCGTCCCCTCAAAGTCTTCGGGTGCAGGAAGATCGGCAAGCTCCGGAAGATCACCTGCGAGTTCATGCTCATCTTCTGGAGAAAGCGAAACATTGGTTCGATACAGCTCTGATAATTCAGCGTCAGAAAGCGGCAGCGGGGCTTCCGCCTGAAGCGGGCCGGGAATCCACCCGTGGATGTCCTTCTCTTGTGCGACTGCGCGGGCTACATCGGCAGGAGTCCAGGTCTTGCCATCGACGATGATTTCGCGATACTCATCAGCTCTTGCTTCCGCCAGTTGTTGCAGCACGCGGTCCAATTCAGCGAGCAAAGTGTGCCGTTCGGCATCGAGTTTGCTGGCCTCATTCTCAAGTGAACCGGGCTCGACGCTTCCCAGTCTTTCGGCAATCGAAGCTACGGCACTCTCCAATTGTCGTCGGCTGTCGAGGTCATTTTCCAGAACGCTCACGCACAGCGGCCGCAACCCCGGGACAATATGATGACGCACCATCCGCAAGGCTTTCGTCGTATGGCTTGTGACCAGAACACTCTTCCCTTGTGCCAGAAGATGGCCGATTAAATTACCGATGGTATGCGTCTTGCCCGTTCCCGGAGGCCCCTGAACCAGGACCCCGCCGTGCTTTTCCAGTTGCTGGGCGATTCTGATCTGCTCTGGATTTGCCGGCTTACTGAGAAGCACATCTGCCTCGGCTTGACGAAGAGCATGAGGCGCTAACTCTTGTTCCTCGATTGCCGAATCATCTGCGAAGATCGGCGATTCTTCTCCCACGATGTTCAACAGTGACCAGGGCAAATCCTGGCGAGTACGCAAGTCCTCAAGCACACCCTCAATCGCGGAAGCAAAACCCAGCGTGCGGGAACGCAGGAAAATAATCGGATCGCGATAGATGCGCGGCTCGTTCCGTTCACCTTGAGGCGCTTTTTCCTCAACGAACTCCCCGCGCGGGGAGAGTTGCACAACCAGGCGCTTCAGAAAAGAAGAAGTAGGTTCTTCGCCCAGCGGATGATACCCTCCCTGCTCCAGCTCTTCACGGCAACGTCCTATGGCGCGTCCATCCACGTCGCTCAAGGTCTGGAACAACGCGGAATACAATTCCACCGGATACTCTGCTTCCGAGAGAACGAACTCCGGCACGGCGGCATTGAATTCCAATTGCAGGCGCTGCAGCAGGACCGGATGGCAGATGTCTCCCTCCGCTCGGCGCCAACTCAAAATGCCGTCGCCCAGAATGAGCTCCACTCGTTCCGCTTCGCGCTCCAGCCGTCCATACAATTCGTATAAGCTCTCAAAGATCTTCATAGCGTCACGCGCCGGCTTTTCCGTCGCGGCCCACTCATCGCGCTGCAACTGCCAACGCCGAAAAACCGTAACCCTGGCTGGATCATCGCCGAATTTTTCGACTTTGGTGTCGCCGTGGCGGTCTTGGTCATTTCGCGTTTCCTGCAAAGTAACTTCTCTTGCCGGATCGTCCCAGCCTTCCTTGAGCCACAACGCAAGTTCTTTAGCGGGCTCTGGCGCCTGGCTCAATCTTGGTCTCTGCACTTTGAAAACGAAAGTTTCCCTGCTGGGCTTGTCAATGCTTTGGACTTTGGTATCGAATCTGTTGAGCGTCACTGAGTCCGGGCGCGTGACGCCTCGCTGTACGGAGGAATGACTGGGCAGTTCATGCAGCCACAGACTCCAGGGCTGAGAACCAATCTGCCGCTGCACCGGATTGCGATGCTGATTGAGAGCTTCGAGGTAACGAAAAACTCTGGTGATTTTGTCACGCGCAGTCCGGAGCTTGGTGACATCCGAAGCTTTTGCCGGCCGTTTCCGGGAATTGGTATTTGCACCGTGACCGTTCTGTGTTGCTTGCTCATAGCTGGAGTGTGGGATAATAATTTTATTGCTCATCTTAATTGGCCATCTTAACGTAAGATGCCAAATCCAGAAACTTAGTCACAGTCAAGGTTACTTTAGGTCATAATAAATTAACTCATATAAAGTATTGATAAATAAGCATATTAATCCATAGTACATGTACCATCGGAGGGCCGGCATCGTGTCCTTCTTTCTGGCTTGTTCCATGATGGATTGCTAAGGTAAACATGTTTGTTCTTGTTCGTGCGATCACTTACGCTGCGCTCTTTATCGGCCTCGTGCTCATCTACATGCCGGCACGTCTCTTGTCTTGGTCGGGCATTGTGCGCCCTGCGGCGATTGCAGTGCCGCAGGTTGCTGGGATGGTTATCGGGGCTGCTGGTGCGGCGGTCGCTCTGTGGTGCATATTCACCTTCATATCCATCGGCAGAGGTACTCCGGCGCCCTTTGATCCGCCTCGCCGGCTGGTGATTCAGGGTCCCTATCGTTTCGTGCGGAATCCCATGTACATTGGTGCAGGACTCGCCCTCGCCAGCGCCGCGCTCTTCTACAAGTCGTTGCCGCTTCTGGCTTATGCTGGCTTTTTCTTTCTCGCGACCCACTTCTTCGTGGTGTTCTATGAGGAGCCCACCCTACGGCGAACCTTCGGGCAAGAATACGAAGCATACTGCCGCCAAGTCAGGCGATGGTGGCCGAGCATGAACTGATCATTTTCGAATCTGCATCTCTGAGCTGTAGGTACTGCCTGGATAAGAGGTTGGTTGACCCGCTGTTCGAGCGCATCATACAATCGAATTGCTGCAAACCAATCGCTCTTACTGCCCCCTCGTTCAATGGTAGGACAGCTGACTCTGGATCAGCATATCGGGGTTCGAATCCCTGGGGGGCAGCCAAATTAGAATCAACAGCTTGCGATCTGCGATTTCCTCCAAAACAGCCAATCGGTAACAAAAATCGGTAACATTCGTTTCGGGAACCCGCTGGACAATGCAGGAACATTCATTCCTAACGTTGGAGGCGGCTCTGGCAAACGAGTGAGCCGGGAACAGGGCTTGTGCTCCGCAAAAACTTCATCGGCAATCATAACTGACGCAGGATCAGTGGGTTAATGGTTGAGTATTGAGTGGCCCGATTTAGCACAAACGGACTCAGAATTCACCTTCTAATCTGCCGCCCCGCATGGGATTCTGATGGTACATGTCACCATTCCAGGCGGTTTTCGAATCCTTTATATATGCCAGGATTTGCTGCGTGAGGCTCTACGCTTTTTACTGTTGCTGGTCAGCGCAAAAGCCTCGCTGGCGGCAGAGATTCTATTCTTACGCAAGCAATTGGCCTTTTATCAGGAGCGCAAAATCAAACCACGCCGGTTCAACGATTCAGCGCGGCTATCGATGCTGCTCTTGGCCAAGCTCTTCGACTGGAAAAACGCCCTGGTGAACGTGAAGCCGGAAACGTTCACCGGCTGGCATAAGCAAGCCTTCCAGCTCTTCTGCGTTGGAAATCGCGAGGCGGAAGGCCACGGTTGCCGAGAGATATTCGGCGACTGATTGTGGAGATGGCAGCCAAGAACCCGACCTGGGGACAGGAGCGGGTGGCGGACGAACTCTCGCTCAAGCTGGGAATCCTGGTATCGCCGCGAACGGTGAGGAACTATTGGCCCCACGGTCTGGATGCAGGTCCGAGAAGAGCTTCGACGCAGCGCTGGATGACGTTTGTGCGAAACCATGCGAGTTCTCTGATCGCTTGCGACTTTGCCACTGTCGTGACAGCTCACTTTCGCGTCTTGTATGTTCTTGTAGTCATGGAGGTAGGCACGCGAAGAATCCTGCATTACAACGTGACCTCTCATCCCACAGCCCGGTGGACCGCGCAACAGTTCCGCGAAGCGATCCCCAGCGATCATAGCTATCGCTTCCTGATCCATGACCGCGATAGCATCTTCTCGGAACAAGTAGATGAAGCTGTTCAAGGTCTCGGCTTAAAGACGATGCGAACACCGGTACGGGCACCACAGGCGAATGCGTACTGTGAAAGATTGATTGGAACCATCCGTCGCGAGTGCTTGGATTTTATAATCCCGCTCAGTGAGAAACATCTGCGCAGGATTCTGCGAGAATGGGTCGCGCATTACAATCACGAACGACCTCATAGCAGCTTGGGGCCGGGACTGCCCGTTCCGGCTCGAGGTCTGCCGGTGGCTCCGCAACCCCATCGTCATCAGCTTCCACAAGGTTGGCGTATCGTGACAAAAGCGGTTCTCGGTGGTTTGCACCATGAGTACCGGCTGGAAAAGACCGCGGCATAAAAGGGACACTGATGAAAAGGCGTCGCACTCTAATCACCTCTCCGCTGGCATGGCAGATGACGGCAGCTCCTGTACCAGCTCCCATCATTCCGGTCTTGGCTGAGCGCGGTGGCACACAGCTCAATACTCCGCGTCCGGTTGTTCTCGTAGACACCCGTGAGCAGAATCCGTTGGATTTCTCCCGCTTTGCGGGCTGGTTCGCAGGCATAGAGAGGAAAGCGCTCAAGCTGGGCGATTACTCCATCGCCGGATTCGAAGACTTGTGCGTGGTGGAACGGAAGGACCTCTCGGACCTAGTTCACTCTTGCACGACCGACCGTTCTGTCTTCATCAATCGTCTCCGGCAAATGGTGCAATACCCACATCGTCTGCTGCTGATCACGAGCACGTTGAGTCAGATAAAGTCTCCTTACTCCCATGCCGGTGTAAATCCGAACCGAATCACTCATTCTTTGATTGCCATGCTGGCTGGGCTGCAGGTACCTTTCCTGTGCAGCGAAACCCACGAGTTGGGGGAAGAAATCGTGGCTTCCTATCTCTACCAAGTCCATCTCTACCACTGGCTGGAAACCAATGACTATGGCCGGTTCCTAGCAGACAATGACCTATAGCGATTCTTAGGGCACGAGTATTTAAGAGTGAACGTGGGATTCTGACGCGCTACAAATTGTTCCGATGAGGTTTTTGCGGAGGACACCAGTAAAGACGGCGTAGTTAATGTTCCAGCCACCGTTATCTTCATTGAGAGTCAACACCTGCTGGCCTGCTGGCAGCGTGACGGTAGCCGTTACCGTAGTCCAGTTTTGCCAACCTCCTGTTGCAGGAACGTTGATAGATCCGCTGAGATTTGCCCCCGAAGAACTCGACAGATGAAATGCGCCTGTTACTGCACTCGGAGCGGCAACGCGAAATGCGACTGAATAGATTCCTGCCGACTGTACATTAACGGTGTAACGGAACCACTGTCCGCCGCTGGTCCACCCCAGGTCGAAGCCGCCCCCAATGTCGGGCGTTGTTTCCAGATCAACGCCATCGGCGCGATAGCTGTTCGCCGTGCCATTGACTGAATTGACGTTGTAGGCGACTCCTTGACCACCTACATCGTAATTCTCTGCCTGCACGGTGCCAGGAATCGCTGCTGCAGTTCCACCTAAAGGCCCTTCCGACGGCGCCAACAGCGCAAACGTAGTGAAATTGATATTCCAGCCGCTGTTGTCCTCACTCAATGTAAGCACTTGCCTGCCGGAGGATAGATTGACACTGGCGGTCACCGTGGTCCAGTTTTGCCAACCTCCTGTTGCTGGAACGTTGATGGATCCACTGAGATTTGCTCCCGAAGAATCCGACAGATGGAAAGCATCGAACACGGCATTCGGAGCCGCTACCCGGAAACTGACTGTGTACACACCTGCCGATTCCACATTCACCGTGTAGCGGAACCACTGACCACTGGTTGTCCAACCCAGATCAAAGCCGCCTCCTATGTCGGACGTCGTTTCCAGATCCACGCCATCAGAACGATAACTGTTGCCTGTTCCATTGATCGAAGTCACGTTGTAGCCAATCGCCTGGCCACCTAAATCGTAGTTCTCCGCCTGCAACGTTCCAGGAATCGGTGCAGGAGTTCCCATGAAGGGCACCTCTACTGCAGATAGCTGCCAACTATTGTTGTTGACGGTTGCCGTAAAGCCACCTGAGTTATTGATAAACGGAGAATTTCCCGAGGGGAGCCCGACAACACTATTGCCAGTAATCGTAGCGGAGCCGGTTGGCGCAGGATAGAAAGGAGGCGCGACGACAATGCCATTGCGGCTGGGACCAATAATCGTATTGTCTTGCAGCTTGATGTTTGTGGAAGTAGAGAAACCAACACTGTCATACAACGAATGAATGATGGTGTTGCCCGAAACGGTGACATTGGTCACAGTTCCGACACTCTGGCCATCTCCGCCATTGCCGATGTGCATGGCAGGTTGTCCCTGATTAAACCCGTTGCCACCCGATCTTACGATTACGTTTCCCGTAACGGTTGCAGATAAGAGGTCGCTGCCATTCACCCCAAATTTGCCGATGCCTAACCCCAGGTATCTTCCTGTATCGGCAACATAGTTGTTTTGCACGACGTGACCGCTGCCTCCGTAAATTGCCACGCCCTTGCCCTGCCACGGCGCTATAGAGGTATTGTTTGTGACCGTTGCATTCGACATCGGAGTGTAAAACACCCTGCCGCTCGGCGTGTCGTTGAAGTTCACCGAGTTGATCGCCAGGGCATCATCGCCCGTGCCGCGAATGAAATTATTGGTTACAGTCAGATTGTTGCCTACGGTGCCATTCAGCGAAACATTGTTGATGTTGATTCCGTCTGCCCACTCCTGCGTCACCCGGCTATTCTGAATCGTTCCCCCTGTGCCCGATGCCCAAAAGCCTGATTCTGTATGCTGATTCCACACCCCATCCGCCAGCCAATTCGTGCCTGTGGTGTCCATCGCGCCGCCGTCACCGTCGTTAGTCCCTCGGCTTTGAGCATTGGAGTCGACATGGAAGTTTTTGACCGTGCACGAGGTAACCGAGAATACCGCCGCTAAACCCAGGTTATTGGGAAGTGGGACATTCCGATAAATCGTGCTGTACCACATTCCCGCACCTTCGATCGTGATTCCTTGCGCGTGAAGCCCTGTCGTCCCCAGCAGATAGAAGGTTCCTTGAGGAATCCATAGGACCTTTCCTTGCGCTTGGGCCTGATTGATGCAGTTTTGTATCGCCGCTGTGCTGTCCAGGGCTCCGGGATTCGCTGAACCGTTCGTCAGGTTGGGATCGGCTACAGCTCCGCAACTGGCGATCGAAATTGAGTTGGCGGGCTGCGTCAGAGGCGCTGGGGGATTCTCGACATCAATCACATCAATATCGTAGAAAGCCGCCGTGTTTGAGGGGTCCTTCTTCAGAGCGAAAGTGCTGCCCGGAGCAATCGGGGCTCCTGTAATGAACGTATGCGCCTCATCGAAAAAAACATGAGGATGTCCGTCGGCCGGGTTCTGGTCATTTCCCTGATAGTTGTTGTTGCCCTCGTAGATCCACGTCTGTTTTGAGTTGAGGTTGATCGCCTGGCGGAAGACGCCATTCACATACAAATCGAGCGTGGCCGTGATTCCACCTCCTGTTGGAGAATCAGGAATGGACTCGCGCACGTTGATGAACGTGATCGGCTGGCCAGTATTGTTCGTCCACTGCACAAACTGACCGGTTTGAGTAAGTTGCACATAGGCATGCCCCGACGCCTCCAGCGCCGGACTTGAAAATTGCGTCGTCGGAGGTGCAGAAAGGGAGACAATCGCAGCTCCCCCAACAAGCGTTCCCGCTTCGGCTTCATAACTTACAAAGGGTTCCTTCGCTCCCACCCCATAGACGGCATTTTTTAGAAACAAGAGCTGAGTGACTGTGCACAAAATGCAAAACGAACGAGTCATCCTGTCTGATGTGCGATACGGCAGTCTTGCGACCGCCGAAACAGATTCCGTGTGCGATTTCGGATTTTGCAGCATAGTGACTCCTTTGAATCGAAAATATTAGACAAAGGCTGGCGCTACTGGTTCTGCCACGCTCCCCCGTTTTGACAACGGGATGGTGATGGAATGGACGAAAACATTACCAATAGCGAATGAGGGTTGAAGACAGAGCTCTAAAATCGCGGACGAAAGCAGAAAACTTCCGCCCATTTCGATTCCCGAACTTCTGCTCACTTTCACACGAAGCACGCAGCTCGTACTTCGGGAAGAGAAAATATCACCGTAGATAAACGTTTGTCTATGTTACGTAGGCCAAGCTTTAGAACAGATATTGCTATTGGCCTATCGGACAAAGCGTAAGTTAACCTCTGAACCCATCGAGAAATTGAGACTGGACAGGTGAACGTGCCAGCTACAAAGCTGAGGTGTTCACCTGCCCTTTATCCAGAGATGTATCCATCTACAGTTGAACCAATTACGGAAAGACCTGGAATTCAGAAACCTGTGCCGCAGGCCATCCGGTGTTAGCCGTAAAGTTCAGCCTCACGTTCCGCGCGGTGGTTCCCGCCGGGAGGCTGAAGCTGACAGTGTTGCCCGTGGCCGGATTAAAGGTATAACCCGCCGAAGGCACGACGGTCGTGTACGTGGTGCCGTCCGTGGAAACCTGAACCGACAACGTCTCGGTCCTGGTCGCCCAGGTTGTAAGCGGCGGCAGCCTCAGCGTCACGTGCCCAATGTTCTGGATCGAGCCGAAGTTCAAGTCCACCCACTGCGGGAACGCTGAGCTGTTCAGGCTCTCCCAGTAAGAACGGGGATTGCCATCATTGGCGTTCGAGGCTGGGAAGCCCGACGCAATACTATTTGACGTTGCAGTCGCGCCCAGCGAGAGATTGGCGTTCGAGGCGATACCCTTGATGACCTCGATACCGCTGATCTCGGGGTTGTCCACGGTGCCGACCGTGAACTGAATCACGATCTGCCCGCTGCTGTTTGCTGTTGTAGCCACGCTCTCAACAACCGCCTTGTTGGGAGCGCCGGCGGCGGCGATGATATCGAAGTTGTTGAGGACATTTTTTCCGTTCACCAGAACGTTGAATACCCGCTGACCAATGGTAGTCCAGGTGATCTCCGCGAAGTGCAAGTTCACGGTATACGCAGCTCCCGCAGTCAGATTCGGGATGGTGTAGGTGAAAGAGCCCCAGCGCACGGTTTGATAGACATTTTGTGGCGCCGGATTGGCAACCAGCGATGTATCGATGGTCGCACCGGTGAATCCAGTATTACCGCCAGCGACATCGGTGTCAGCCACCCAAGTTCCACTCGCCGGGCCGCCACTATTAATCTGAATGACCGTGCCGGATCCTCCTCCTGATGGAGTAGTCGCCGACGCCTGAGCAGAAGACGCCGTACCGGCACAGTTCACCGCTTGGACTATATAAAAGTAGGTGGTCGAAGCCTTGAGTCCCGTGTCGGAAAATGTTGTCCCAGTCAGACCGCTGGCGATCTGGTTGGCAGCTGAGGGAGTAAAGCCGCTGGTCGTCGAACGGAACACGGAGTACGTGACGCCGCTGGTGGACGATGCCGTCCAGCTCAGGTTGATCTGGGCGGAAGAGACTGCCATCGCCGTCAAACCGGTTGGCGGCGCCGGCACGCCGGCAGTGCAACTTGAGGGCGTGGTCGCCGACGCCTGGGTAGAAGACGCCGTACCGGCACAGTTCACCGCTTGGACCACGTAGAAGTAGGTGGTCGAAGCGTTCAGCCCCGTGTCGGAGAACGTTGTTCCGGTCAGACCGCCGGCGATCTGGTTGGCGGCTGATGGCGTAAAGCCGCTGGTGGTCGAACGGAACACGGAGTACGTGACGCCGCTCGTGGACGATGCCATCCAGCTCAGGTTGATCTGCGTGGAAGAGACCGCTGTCGCCGTCAAACCGGTCGGCGGCGCCGGCACACCCGCAGTGCAACTGATGGTTCCAGGGAACACCTGGAATTCGGAAAGCTGCGCCGCGGGCCAGCCGGTGTTGGCGGTAAAGTTCAGCCGTAAGTTCGTCGCGCTTGTCCCGGATGGCAAGTTGAAGCTGACCGTATTGCCTGTGGCCGGGTTAAAGGTGTAACTGGCCGAGCCGATAAGCGTCGTGTAATTCGTCCCGTTGGTCGAGCCTAGCACCGAGAAGGTCTCGGTACGCGTGGTCCAAGAGGTCAATGGTGGCAGATTGAGCGTGACCGAGCCGAGGGAAAGGACCTGGCCAAAGTTGAGATCAATCCACTGTGGGAAGGCCGCGTTGTCCAGGCTTTCCCAGTAAGTGCTGGTGTTGTTATCGTTGACATTCGATGCCGGGAACCCCGACTGAGTGCTGCTTGACGTCGTGGTTGCACCCAGGGCGAGGTTCGTTGTTGAGGTGAACGCAGTACCGGACAACGACACTGTGATCGGAGTGCTTGTGGCGCTGTTGGCAATGGCAAGGCTGCCGTTGAACACTCCAGCCGCGGTGGGAGCAAACTTTACTGAGATGGTGCACGAAACGCCCCCCGCCAGGATACTGCCGCAGTTGTTAGTTTGCGAGAAGCCACTGCTTGTCGCAATCGAGGTGATTGAAAACGCAGCGCCGCCCGGGGGATTGGTCAGAGTCACGTTCTGCGCCGCGGAGGTCTGGCCGACGAGTAGGAACCCGAAAGTGAGACTGGCCGGACTGACAGTCGGTGGGTTGTTGGTGGTGTTTCCGCCCGTGCTGCCGACAAGCATGACACTAACGGTACTGCCGGCGCTGTTGGGGATGGTCAGCGTGCCTGGGGTAATCCCGGAGCCGCTGCCGTCAAAGGTGACATCCACGATGCACCAGCCGTTCTCAGGAGCTCCACCATACGTGGCGGCTACCAGCGAGCTGCCGCACGGAGAGCTTGGATCAGCAGAGACGGTAAACCCGCCGCTGGTCGAAATTGGGCCAATCGTCGTTGCTTCATAGGCTGCATTGATGACCGCCACCTGGTGGGTTACCCGCGCGCCTGGCGTCGTCTGGAACGTGACGATGTCTGGATAGACCCATAGCGGGTTTGCCGGGGGAATGGCGCAAATGGGGGTAGAGGTCCAGCCGGTGTCACCGGTGGCAGTCAGGGTGAAGTTCCAGGTGCAGCCCAGGTTAAGGAAGCCGCCATCGGCCACTCCGGTCGCGGCCGTATTGGAGATGGTGGCCGCACCGTTTCCCTGTGTATGGGCGACAAAGGTTCCCACGTTGGTGAGCGTGTCGCCACTGACAGTAACGCCGCTGGTGCTATTCGGACCCAGGAACATGTACCCCGAATAGGGGCTGTCCTGGATGGTGTTGCCGGATAGGTTCACTGCCGTTCCCATATTGGAATCAAGAGGCCAGAACCAAATGGCGCCGACCCCAAAGAAGAATCCTGGATCGTACTGCCCGCAGCGTTGCAGCGTATTGTTCTGAATGGTGATTGGGCCCGAGGTAGCGACGGCGCTGAACCGCAGGCCGTCATGAATACAGCTGCCCCGCGTGACCGGGTCTTCAAGCAAGTTGTTGCTGATGAGGTCACCGCCGCCGGCCCCATAAATGGCGATGTTATTTGCCAGACCGGGAGAAAGGACCGTATTGTGGGTGATCGTGATGTTGGTGTCGGGGGCATTCTCCGCCCACATGGCGATGCCGTCGTCCTGTGTATTTCTGAAGAACGAGTTCTGGATCGTCGAAGAGGTAACGGGGCCGTTGGCGGCATTGAAGTTGATTCCATCCGCCTTGAGGTCCATGATGCGCATGTGGTCAAAGGTCAGGTTCGTCGCTGGACCCACGATCCACGCGCCCACTTTGGTGTTCTGAATCCAAACATTGGAGATCGTCGAGTTGCTGAAACCGCCATTGAAACCATTCACTGAACCGTCGCCATCGTTACGAACTGCCACATTACCGAAAATGGCGAGGTTGGAAATGTTCACGTTCGGAGTGGCCGGGGAAATGTTCCCGGCGAACTCGACGTGGCTCCCGGTGAGCACCGTGTACCACTCCCCGGCTCCTTCAATGGTGACATTGCCTGTGCCGAGCATCAGGGGGCTGCTGATGGTGTAGGTGCCAGCCGGAAGATAGACAATCGGGTGGGAGGAGAAGGTTGACGCCGCATTGATGGCGTTCTGGAGCGCGGTGGTCGAGTCCCTGGCGCCGGTATTGTCAGCATTATAAGGCGATTGCGTGACGTCAATCGAGCCCGCGGGCGCGGCAATGGGAGCCGGCGCCACCTCGAAATCGGCGGTGTTGATGATATACCAAGGCGCGTTGTCCCCCGGATCGACTTGCAACTTGACGACCGTACCCGCCGGCAGAGTCGAGGAGAACATGAAGCGCACATCATTGTAGAAATCGTGCGGCGTCAGCTCACCCGGCATGCCAAGGCCAGGCGTCTTGGTGAACGTATAAGCACCATACAGCCAGCTATAGGCCGAGGTCAGCGACAACGAAGTGGTGAGCGCGCCGTTCAAGTAGAGACTGAGAGGTTGCGTCATTCCGTTCCCGGCCGGGGCGTCGGGGATCGCGTAGTGTATGGTGACGGCGTTGGCCGGAGCCGTCAGAGTGAATGAAACAAACTCGCCCCGTCCACTGAGCACGACGGCCTTGCGCCCGGTCGCCTCAGCGGCCAGCGTACCGAAATAGTAGTTTGGACCGATAACGCTGCCATTGGTGGTGACACCAGCGCTGGTCGCAGCATTGAATTCGACAAATGGCACCGGGGCTTGCGCCCATGCCATTGAGGTCATCGCCAACACTAACAGAAGGCCGAATTTGCAGACATTCTTAGAACCACGCGTCTTCATCGCTTTCTCCTCCGGGCGCACCAGCGCCCCTTTCATCAACGAAGTTTTTATTTTTGGTTGAGACCTACAACTACACCCGTTTGAGGCTGGCTGCGTATTTCAAGATCGGTTCCATGGCCATCGTCTGGAATCGTAAGAGAAATCATGTGGCGAGCAGAATCCAGCGTTGACGGGATTTCAGTCTTATCGTTAATCAAAATGTGGGATGGACCCTGATTCCAGCCGTATACTTCGACTTGCAATTGCTTCCACCAGGGTTGATAAGTGCCCTGGTGCCCGCTTATGTGGAGCCTTAGGCCGTTCGCATCCTCTTCGCAAGAGAAATCCATTCGCAGAAAATTACCCTGCCGGTAGGAGGTTGTTGTGCCGTCGTCTTGATAAAGCGACCCGCGGCAATTGCTTCCGGGATACACCCGCAAAGTTAAGGGCCCTTGTGGAATCTCACTGGTGCTCTCTGTGAGGGGCTGCACGGGCAAGATGGAACCCTCGCGCACAAAGACAGGCAAATCTTCTACGCTGGGGTGCTCTTCGACGGGATCAAGGTCGCCGAGAGTTTTGTCGGGAACACTCTCGTGTTTTTCAATCCGTTGGCCTGTCCAGTAGTCGTACCAGCGCACCGGCGGGAGCAATACGCGGTAGTCATCTGTGCGATCAGCATAGGGCTGCGGAGCCACCAGAAGCGCAGAACCTAATAGAAATTCATTACCGGAATCGAGATCGAGCGGATGTGCGTCGGCGGTCGCAAAAGGAAATTCCAGAAATAGCGGCCGCATCATGGGAACGCCTGTGCGCGTCATCTCCTCGGCGATCGTGTAAAGATAGGGCATCAACTTATATCGTTCTTCGATATATCTCCGGCGAATACTTTCCTGCTCGGGCCCATTTACCCAGGGTTCTTTATGCCCCGTGCCCTTTTCGGCGTGATTGCGGTCGATGGGCTGGAATGCTCCCACCTCCGTCCACTTGGTAAGCAGGTCTGGAGTTGGTGTGCCGATAAAACCGCCCACGTCGGCGCCACAGAATCCAAAACCGCTGAGCCCGAGATTTAACAGCATCGGCGTCGTCAGCCGCAGATGGTTCCAACTGCTGCTGTCGTCGCCTGTCCAGGTGAGCGCGTAGCGCTGGCCCCCGGCATACGTGGCGCGTGTGAGAACGAACGGCCTTTCCTGTGGTGAAATATTCAGCAGTCCCTCGTAGGTTGCGCGCGAGTTTTCCATGCCATATACATTGTGAATTTCACGATGTGTGGCAATTCTCTTTGCAAAACCTGGCTCGTCGATCCGGTGCTGGACGTCATCGGGCATCGTCCCATTCGGAACATTGAAGACCGATGGCTCATTCATGTCATTCCAGAAGCCGGAGAGGCCCTCGGCGACCAATGGTTTATAGAGCTCACCCCACCAGTCGCGAGTGCTCTTCTGAGTGAAGTCAGGAAAGACCGAGGGTCCGGGCCACACCGTTCCTACAAACGTTGAACCATCAGCGTTTCTAACAAAATGGTCGCCCGATGATCCGGTTTCAAAAGGAGCATATCCCGCACCGGGAAGATCAGCGATATGCAGATCGGTGATGCCGACCACCTGAAACTTCTGCCGCTTTAAATCTGCCAGCATGTCGGCAAAGTGGGGAAACCTTTCAGGATCGACCGTGAAAGGCCGATTACTCTTCTGATAGTCGATATCCAGATACAAAACGTCAGCGGGTATGTGATCGGCCCGCAATCGCGCTGCTACTTCGCGCAGCTCCGATTCGGTTTCATAGCTATAGCGTGATTGCTGATAACCAAGAGACCATCGCGGAGGCAATGGAGCCGGTCCTGTCAGCCATACATATGCGCCCAGGACTTGTTTCGCATCTGGACCATAAATCAGGTAGTAGTCAATGGGACCATCCTCGGCGCCAAAGGAATAGACATCACGGACCTGCTTGCCAAAATCGAAACTACTGCGCCACGTATTGTCCAGAAGAACGCCCATTGCCCTTCCGGCGCGAAGAGCCAGAAAAAATGGGATGCTTTTGTAAATCGGATCACTGGACTCCTGAAAATTGTAAAAATCGGTGTTCCAGAGAGTAAAGGATTGCCCGCGACGGTCGAGTGGTCCAACTTTGTCGCCGAGACCAAAGTAGTGCTCGTCTTTGGGCATCCCCTTGTAGATGCGGAAGCTCTTGCCGTGAAACTCTACGGGCCAACCGGGGGCATCCTTTTGCAGGATGTTTCCCTTCAGGTCAGACAGCGTCAATGCAAGAGTCTTTCTGTCAATAAGCACCCTAAGCAGCTTCGTGCGAAATCCAACTGCTTCGCCACCATCCTCATGAATGACATCAACTTTCTGCTTACGTGCCGTCGCCAGAACGGCCCAGGACGCATCTTCCGGCAAAGACCCATCGGGCGAAATTCGAATACGGATGACATCATCGCGTAGTGCTACAACATTCATGACTGCGTTGCCGCTGCGAAGCTCGATGCCGTTGTCGAGTGGTGTGCTGGAAGACATCGTAGCTAGAAAAAAAAGGACCGATGATTCTGCTCTTCTTTCTCCGTCGGTTGCCGCATTGCTGCAGAGAGCGACTGCACTCCGCAAGACAAGAATGACAAGAACAATCCACCGCCAGCATTTCATTTTCTGTACCCCCCCGATCCCAAGTATGTTTGGCCAGCTCGTAGCCACCGGGCGGCGTGTCGTTTTGACACTGGCACGCCGCCGGTGGCTTACCCCGTTGTCTACCAGAACAATTTCAGAGCAGCCTGCACATCGCGCGCCGGATAGGCCTGATTGATGGTGCCGAACAGGCCGTTGCTTACATCGCCGAGGTTTGTATCGGGCGCGAAGAAGTTCGGGTGGTTGAGTGCGTTGAACATCTCGAAGCGGAATTGGAGCCGCTTTTGCTCCGTGATGTAATACTCCTTCTGAATGCCGGCATCCCAATCGAGATAGTGGGGTGAACGCAGATTGGGAAGATTTCTTGGAGAGTTGCCAAAGGTGAAAGCAGCAGGTTGCGCGAAGGCGCTCGCGTTGATCCAATTGGCGATGGTTTGGTTTGCGGGCACCGGATCGCCAATCAAGTTCGGGCGCTGATTGCCTCCAAAAGAATTGGTGTTGTTTTGCGCCGGCGAGATCGAAAGCGGAAAACCACCTTTGGCCGTAAAAATTCCGGTGAATTGCCAGCCGCCGAGAATAGCATTGATCGGCGTGTTCCAGTCTTTTCCGAACATCTTGCCGCGGCCAAACGGCAGTTCATAGATGTAGTTCACCACCAGGCTGTTGCGTATATCGCTGCTGTCAAGCGACATCTCAGCGGCCAGGTTATGGGAGTCACGTACCTGGCTACCCGTACCCGGAAATGCCCATCCCGATGAACCCTGCACGTCATCAAGAAACTTAGAGAACGTATAAGACACATTCACGTTCAACCCCGAATGCCAGCGATGTGTATAGGTGGCCTGTAGAGCTTTGTAATTTGACGATCCAACGGCCGGACCCGCTTCCGTAACACTGCAATATTCCGGAAACGGCCGAAGCAATTGCCCCTGAACCACGGTCGGCTGGTCAAGCCCGCAACCACTTGCCGTGATATGGCCGAAGAATGGATTGGGCACCTGATTGTAGAGTGCATTGCCCAGTGAGAGGTCCTTGGTCGGCAACTGGTTAAATTCAAGATACTGCGCAAGAACGTGCACGCCATGGTTTCCAACATAGCTGATGTCGACCAGGTCGTTATTCGTCAAGGCATATTCAACGCCGGCCATCCACTGCTGCACGTATGGAGAATGACGGTTCGGGTTCACAACAGGATTCAGCCCGAAGCCCACGTCGGTAAGTCCTCCCTGGGAAGCTCCCTGCGGAAGAACCTGACCTACAGTAAACGCGTTGCTGAGCGTGTTATGAGGAGTCAGTTGATTATCAAGCGTGCCTACCCAGGGAGTGGCCTGTGAATATCCCTGCGAGGGTCCATTCCCGTAGTAATCAGGCACAAAGAAGATTCCATATCCTGACCGGAATACCAGCTTCGGCAATATCTGATATGCCAGCCCAATGCGGGGTGCAAAGTTGGTGTACTGCGTGTTATAGAGCCCTCGATTGCTGCCAGAATTGAAGACCACCTTGCCAGGTACGCTAAAGCCAATCTGGGAACTGATAGGATTTACCGCGGTGAAATTGAAAAATTCCTGCTTGTCGTGCCGTTCGGTGGGTGCAGTTTGAATCTCATACCGCAGTCCAAGGTTCAGCGTCAGTTTGTTGAGGACGTGCCAATCATCCTGCACGTACCAGCCCAGTTGCTTCTTCTCTGTGGCCGGAAAGGCATTGTAGTTGGTAAAGCCTCCATTGCCGGTCCCCAACAAGAAAGACGCGAAGCCGAAGCCCGTGCCTGCGGTTTGGTTCTGTGGATCAGGTCCGCCGGTAAATGAGGTCGGAAATGGCAGCACGGTGTTCCCGAAGTGCCCACCATAGATCTGGTTGAGAACGCCCATGAAACCAAACGAAAGATGGTGTCTCGACAAAACCTTTGTGAAATCTGTCGAGGCCGTCCATAGAGTGCGTGGAACCATATAGTCATCCTGATTCACGTTCGGCCCTAAACCAGACATGCCTTGCGGTTGCACCTGCGGAAAGACCGGAGAGATATTATCGATGAAGGAAGGAAGACCCAGAGTAGAGGCTTTAAAGCCGAAGCTTTGTACCTGCGACCCTTCAACCCAGCGGTTTACACCGAGGTTTGCGCTGAGCAGAAATGTAGGGCTGAAAATGTGACTGTATCCAAGATCGAAGCCGTAGCGGTTATTGGGATTGATGGCCCCTGGACCGGCGGCGTCAGAGCCATAGTACTGTGGCACATTTACTTTGCTTTCAAATTTCTGTGACCAGCGCCCAAAGAGAGTGGATTTGTCGGAGATATTGTGGTCAATGCGGATCGAGTACTCATCTGAGGTTGCCGCTGCCGCAGCAGATTTGCTGTAATTGTTGGCTATTGCTGAGGTATCTGGATTAGGCCAGAAGTTCCCCTGGAGGAAATTCTTTGCAATCGCGTCCCATCGTCCGTTGGGAATAATGTTTCCCGGAAAAGGATCGCGAATCAATCCGGTCTGTGATGCTGTCCTGCCGGTGACAGGATCAACCTGTCCGGCGGTGATGGTGCGGGTGCTGAATGGGTCATAGATCTGGCCGCCCAGGATTGGACGTCCCAGCCCGTCTGTACCAACTTGTGCTCCGAGCAAGGCTGAGAAGTCGCCTCCGCGGAAGGCCGCCGTCGGCATGGTGCCCCCAAACGTCACCGGAGTCTGCTGACGTAGACCCTCGTAATAAGCGAAGAAGTATGTCTTGTCTTTGAAGATGTGACCGCCTGAAGTCGCTCCGAATTGCTGGCGGTGAAACAGTGGTTGGGTTTTCCGGTTAAAGAAGTTTCTCGCATCCAGGGCGCTGTTACGATAAAAATCGTAGACATCACCATGAAATTGGTTGGTGCCCGATTTGGTGACCACATTGATGACGTTGCCGCTGCTCCATCCATATTGCGCGGTAAATGCATTGGTCTGAATCTTGAATTCCTGCACACCGTCGACGGCGGGAACATAGGCAACGCCGCCCCAATCGGCGCCTGTGTCCCAGGTACCGTCCAGGAGGTATTCGGCGGTGTTGAAGAAAGTGCCGCCGAAATTGAAGAACGAGATGTCCTGGTCTGCGGTTCCGGAAATTCCATTGCCGCCTACAATTTGGAATTCCGCCGTATTGTTGACCGAAGAATTCAGGAATGCCAGGCCATATACGTTTCTCAGATTGAGAGGTAGCTCAACCACTTGCTGCGCTGAGACGTCGGAAGAAAGGTTGGCGTTCTCGGCATTGATCAGTGACACTTGCCCGGTCACCTCAACTTGTTCAGAGACTGCACCTACCTGCAGCACGACTGGCTGTTGCGCAGTCTGGCCTGCCGCCAGACTGATTCCAGCTTGTTTGTAACTTTTGAAGCCGGGTGCCGCGACATGCATGGAATAAACCGCGGGTGGCAACAGCGAAAAAACGTAGGAACCAGACGCGTTGGTGGTGTATTCGCGCGTGATCGAGCGCTCACTGCTCACCAAAGTAATTGTGGCGCCCGAAAGCAAAGCGCCGGTGGAATCGGAAACCGTGCCGCTTAGGGTTGCGGTAAATGCTTGGGTTTGGGCTTGGAGTTGGGCGGAAAATGCCACCCCCAAAAAAATCAGGACGATGACTAGCGCTCGGTTTATAGCGAGGCCATGAAAATCCTCTCTTCGCATTGCTTATTCCTCCATTTTCTAGGGCGGATTTTTTCGTATCGACTTTGTTATGATCTGCCCGCATCAGGCAGCCGCCAAAGAGCACGCGTGTTATATGAGAATTGAATGATTTCGGCAAGGCTTTGCAGGATAAATTCGGGCTCCATACGGCAAAGAGACTTTACTGTCACGAGTTTGTCCTTTTGTTCCAATGAGTTTCGTATTGGTGTCACGCGCTCAGAAGGCCGTTCAGATGAGATTCTTATCAGGTAAATACCTTGGTTAAGTCGTTTCCTGAACGCTGGCGACGAAAAAATGGGCCCCCAGGGCGAAGAAAAGCCCCATTCGGGCCTTGACACCCTGTGATCATCGTAAATAAAATCACCGCCGCTGATTGATTTGGAGTACGATTCGCACTAGAAACATGTAGCCGCGTAAAAGCAATGTTGGCCGAACAGGTAACGGGAAGTTGGGAACCTTCCAATGAGGCAGAACGAGTTGCCGTTCGGGAGCAACTCGAAAAATTACTTCTCGACAGCCACTTCAGCTCCAGCAAACGATATCCCAGCTTTCTGAGGTTTGTCCTGGAGCATACCTTGGCCGGAGAACCGGAGATTCTCAAGGAACGGACACTGGGCATTGAAATATTCGGGAGATCCCCCGACTACGACACCGCCGCCGATCCAATCGTTCGCGTCACGGCCGCCGAAATCCGCAAGCGGATTGAACAGTACTACCAGAATCCGGCGACCAAGGATGAAATCCGCCTGTTCCTGCCATCCGGCTCATATGCTCTACAGTTTCATGCCCCTCATTCGGTTGCAGCACCTGCCATCGTAGAAGATCCTGCAGCACCACGAGAACTGCCTGCTCTGGTCACGAAACCGGAATCGAATAAGGCGCTTCCACCGCGGCGCAAAACGATGTTCGTCTCAGCCATGTTTTTGCTCTTGCTGAGCACGGCTTCGTTCGCGCTTTGGCAGCTCTTCAAAGTATCGCCGGCTGAGCAATTTTGGGCGCCTTTTGTGAAGTCGAAAGAACCCGTGCTGTTTTGCATTGCTGATCAAAACCAATATTCCGCAATCACTCTGCTCGATGCTACCGACCCGCTGCGCAAGACCACCCTGAAAGACAACTTGGTCACCGTGGTCATCGATGATGTCAATCCGCTCATTGGAATCGCTGGTGTTCTTCAGAATTCTCAACGAAGCTACCGCGTCCAGGGACAATCGGCCACTTCCCTGACCGATTTGAGGAGTGCACCGTCAGTTCTCATAGGTGCATATGACAATGGCTGGACCTTGCGTCTCACGGCTCCCCTGAGGTTTCATTTCGCAAACGACCCCGAGATGACACGCTTTTGGATCGAGGACCGGACCAAACCTGGCAGCCGCGAGTGGCTCATTGACCGCTCGCAGCAATTGAAGACAGCAACCTATAAGGACTATGCGATTGTCGCCCGGTTCGTCGATCCGAATACCGATCAGTTCACGTTGGTAGCGGCCGGTATAGCACGTGGTGGAACGGTTGCTGCCGGAGAGTTCCTGGTCAATGCAAAGTACATCGATGAACTCACCCGCCAGCTTCCGGCAAATTGGAGCCATAAAAATATCGAGATCGTTCTGGAGACGCAGGTCATTGATTCCCATTCCGGGCCACCGCACATTGCCGCGGTTTATGTTTGGTAAGTACCGCAGGACTCATCACAGCAGATCCCTTCAGCTTTTACCGCCGAAATTGACCTAACTGAATTTTCATTGACTCTGCGGGTCCGGTTTCATATATTCACGCGATGTCAGGGAAACAGCGCGGTCCCGGAGTACGGCCGGTATTCTATGGGTAGAGTTTTTTTCAGGTCTGGAGCTCACATTTCTGCCGGATTCGCAGTCCTTTTGCTGACGTTCGCCATATTTGGTGTTTGCCTCTCAACTGCCACTTCACCTGCCGTGTTCCATCTGGCCCAGCCCAAAGGGTTGGATTTCGTCCTGCAAAACTCGCCCACATCGCAAAAGTACCTGATCGAAACCATGCCGGGCGGTGTGGCCTTGCTCGATTACAACAACGATGGATTGCTTGACGTTTTTCTGGTGAATGGCGGACATATCATTCCGCCCATGGCTGGAGTGGAAAACTTTGATCGGCATAATCGGCGATACTGGAACCGTCTTTACCGGCAGAATCGTGATGGCAGCTTCACAGACGTCACCGAGCAAGCAGGGCTTGCCAAGGCAGGAGACGGCAACTACGGGATGGGTGTAGCTGTTGGCGACTACGATAACGACGGCTATCCCGATATCTACGTGACCAGCTACGGGAGAAACATCCTTTACCACAATAACGGGGACGGAACTTTCAGCGATGTTACCGAAAAAGCCGGGGTTGCTGGCGGAGGCTGGTCGGTCTCGGCGGGCTTTTTTGACTACGACAATGACGGCAGACTTGATCTATTTGTCACCCGCTATCTGGATTGGGACCCAAAGCGGAGCAAATCCTGCGGAAATAGTATACCTGCGTACTGCCCGCCGGGAGAATTTCCCGCGGTAAGCAACATTCTCTATCACAACCGCGGTGACGGCACTTTCGAAGATGTCAGCGTGCCATCGGGCATTGCGGCCAAAAAGGGCCACGGCCTCGGTGTTGCATTCGCCGACTATGATGGCGATGGTTTTACCGACATCTTTGTCGCCAATGACGTCGTAGAGCAGTTTCTTTTTCACAACAATGGCAATGGCACCTTCACAGAGCGAGCTCTCGATGCCGGCGTCGCGCTGACCACGGACGGGAAGATGATCTCGGGCATGGGAGTGGTGTTTCAGGATTACGACAATGATGGGCGTCCGGACATCATCGTGACAGAGCTTCCGCGTCAGCTTTATACCGTCTTCCACAATGAAGGACGTGGCAGCTTCACAGAAAGGACATTGGAGACGGGCTTTGGCATGTTGTCTGGAGCCAATTCAGGATGGGGCGTAGGGCTGGAAGATTTTGACAACGACGGCTGGAAAGATGTATTTGTCGCTCAGGGTCACGTGATCGACAATGTTGAGAATTTTGATTCTTCTCTGCGCTATCTCGAACCTCCACTGTTGGTGATGAATCGCCATGGACGATTCGAGCGTGCCAACGCGGGCAGCGATCTGCCCGTAGCCGGACGCGGCGCCGCCTTTGGCGATCTCAACAATGATGGATGGGTGGATGTCGTCACCACGCGGCTGGGCGCGGCGCCACAGATATTCTTAAATAATGGCGGTAAGCAACATTGGTTGAGCATTACACTGCGCGGTACTCGCAGTAACCGCGACGGCTTTGGGGCCAAAGTAACGGTAAACGGACAAATGCGCGTTGCCACTGCCGCTGGCAGCTATCTTTCCTCCAACGATAAGCGTTTGCACTTTGGAATGGGTTCGGCACAGACAGCGAACATAGAGATACTGTGGCCGTCCGGAATTCATCAAAAACTCAATGACGTTCAATGCGACCAATTTCTCATTGTGAAGGAGCCCGAACATCCATGAACTGCGCGATTATGGTTTTGTGTTTGTTGGCGCAAATGAGTTCGACCGAGCCGGCGCTTTCCCCGGCAGCTGCCCAGCATTTGGAAGCTGGAATAGCAGCTGAAAAGTCTCATCAACTGGAAACAGCCATTTCTGAATTTCGCAAAGCGGCTGAAGCCCAACCTGACGCCGCTACTCCCTATCTGCGTCTTGGAGAAGCTTACATGAGCAGTCACGAATACGGAGACGCCGTTGCTCCATTGCGCCGGGTGCTGGAACTTGAACCCGACTTACCGTCAGCACACCTGCTTTTAGGCTATGCGCAGCTTGCCCAGGGTTACGCAGCCGATGCCATTCCACATTTGGAAAAAGTACATGAAATCGGGGCCTTGGGCATTGCGCAGATGCAAACAGGTCAGATCTCCGAAGCCGTCTCTAATCTTCAAGCAGCCGTCAAGCAAAGGCCAAACGATCCAGATCTGCTCTACTACCTCATTCAGGCAAGTGAAATGCTTGCCGAACAATCGACCGACACATTATTCACGAACTACCCTGATTCCAATCGTACACATCAAAGACGAGCACAGAACTATTTTGCCTTACATCAGTTGGCGCAGGCGGAACAGGAATATCAACGAGCTTTGACCATCAGTCCAGAGATCCCCGGCCTGCATCTTGAATTGGGCCAGGTGTATGCTGAAAGCGCCCAATGGCCCAACGCTGAAGCCCAATATCGAATAGAAACGAAACTGCAGCCTGGAAACGCCCAGGCTGCCTATCGGCTGGGTGAAGCATTGTTACAGGAAGGACGCGTGAAGGAGGCGTTACAGGAATTGCAGCGTTCCAACGACCTGCAGCCCGACATGCCGGAAACCCTTTATGCTTTTGGGAAAGCAGCTTTTGCCGCTGATGATTTGGATACCGCACAAAAAGCGTGGACCAGAGTCATTGCGATCGAAAAAGAAAGCCCTCTGGCTGCCCAGGCGCACTTCGGAATGGCTGGCCTCTATCGCAAACAGAACAAAGTAACCGAAGCCGCATCGGAAATGCAGGAATTCCGGAGACTCGAAGAGCGCAACAGCCACACTGACGACGGCCGAAGATGACATGTCAAGGAATTGGCAACCTTCGTAGGCCCTGCCCCAGAACACAAATTCGGCAGATCGGTTCACCCATCCGCCGGACTGTGGGTCGGGCTTTCGGCACTCGCCGTGACCAAAAACCCGATCAATCTACGGCTGGAGCGGCTACGGAGAGACCTGGAATTCAGATGACACGCTTTTGGATCGAGGACCGGGACCAAACCTGGCAGCCGCGAAGTGACTCATTGACAGGTCGCAACGCTTGGAACGCGGATACGAGCGGAGGGTTGAGACGGCGCGAATGTTCGCCTGTGCCGCTGCGCTGATACTGGTCACCTGCTTGTTTATCGTTACGTCATCAGAGCACGCCGACCCTGCGACACCACAGAGCGGAAAGGACGGCGGCAGGGTGAAGCTTCCCGCATGCTACGTTGGGAACGTATCTTTGATGCAGCTAGGAAATCGACCGGAGGACTCCTTAGCCAAGATGCGCCTTGGATTCGACGCCCCACTAGATGGGCAGGAGGTGACGGTAATGCTGGACTTTTTTCCCAAGGCGGGTGCATTAGTATTGGAACGAAGGCAAGAAATACACGCCCAGAACACCGTTGTGGAGTTGTCTGGAGCGTCGAATGTTTACGTTTCCGGCGTTAAACAAACGGACATTACCGGCGAAGCCGCCTCCATCAACGCGACTCTTGTCGGAGTTGCCGTGTTGTCGCCGGTTACCGACCTAACTCTTTCGGGCGCGACCTACGAGACGCGCGCGGATGCCGATCCCCTTTTTACTCGCCCGCAGGTCGCGGAACTCGTGCATTCTTACTTAGGGAGCGCCGACGCGAGACATCCACTGGCTTCGCCCCTTCACGGTCGACACTCCGGCATGCCTTCCACCCGCATTCACGTCGGTGACGACGAGGTGCTGTTGGACGACTCGCTCCGATATGTTGAACGTGCAGTTGCCGCAGGCGTCGATGCCCGAGCTGATGTCTGGATGGGGATGCCACATGGGGTTCCCGGAAGCATCGGAAGATTGAAGGCGGCAGCACAGGCGCTCGATGCCATCGGTGCTTTCCTCGCCGAGAGGCTACAGGCGCACCCGAGCCCGTAAAGCCCGCGATTGAGATCACGGCGAAGGTCGCCGCAAGCTCAATACTCGTCGTCGGCGGCGCTTGCCCGCAAACGCGGTCAAAGCAAGCGCAAGTGTGGGAAGACGCAAGTCGCACCGCAGCGGGGCAAGGCAGGAATCATCGGCATTACACGACAGTTGGCAATGGAAGGCCGGGCCCATGGGATTCGCGCTAATTCGATTTCGCCGGGGGTGATCCGCTGTCTGCGATCGATTCCGTCCCTGGCCACCAGAATAGAGTTCTAGTTGGACTGCTGATTACCCATCAGCGTATCGGGAGCCGGGAACAAAAAACCGGTAACAAAAATCGGTAACATTTTATTTGTTTTGACGGGTGTAGCCTCTGGATCAGCATATCGGGGTTCGAATCCCTGGGGGGCAGCCAAATCAAAATCAATAACTTACTTCTAAAATTGGCCCGCACGGAAAAGCACTATGTCCGCATTTACTTGGGATAACCACTCTCGGGCGGGGACTAGCTGACCGCTCCAAGGGGTTGTCAGCTTTGGTTTCCTGCCGGGTCCTGGATCCTGCCCTTCCACTTGCCGCCGCGGCCCGTCCAGAATTTGAAGGCGGAGTGGAAGGTCGCCCCCATATAGAAGACCGCAATCGCGGGCAGAGCTGCGGCCCACAGCGGACTCAGGCGATAGAGGCGAACCGTCGGAAGAAAACATATGGCCATCAGCACCCATGCGGCGGCTCCGAGGAGCGCCGGAACCAACTGTCGGCTAAAAAACAGCAATGCCGGCGGCACAAGATAGGCGATGCCTAGTCCCAGAAGCGACAGCAGAAGCAGCAGGTTCGAATGCTGCAACTGATTAAAGGCGGTGCGAGAGATCATCCGCCCAATCGCAGCCAACGAGCTGTAAGAGCGAAGGCTGCAGGTTGCGGTGGAAAGTCCGAGCCACACTTTTCCGTCGCTCTGCTTGACTCTGCGGGCCAGAGCGCAATCATCAATGATTTGTCCGCGAATAGATTCGATGCCGCCGGCACGCTCCAACGCTTCCGGGCGGATGAGAATGCTACCGCCGGCAGCGCCTGCCGTCTTGCGCCGGGAATTGGCGATCCAGGCGGGCGGGTAAAGCTTGAGGAAGAAAAAGACGAAAGCCGGAACCAGCATCCGTTCGGCCAGCGTCCGGCACTGGAGCCGTACCATGCAGGAAGCCAGATCGTAACCGCCGGCCTGGGCAACTGCCGCCAGCGTGGCGACGCTATCCGGGGCGTGTTCGATGTCGGCGTCGGTGAGCAGGAAAAAGTCCGGATTCAGCGCGCACGCCTGCTGCACTCCCTGCTCGACCGCCCAAAGTTTTCCCGACCAGCCAGGAACCAGTGGACGGCCCTCGATCACGGTGAGCATCTCAGACTTCCCTGCCGCCTGGGCGGCTTCGCTCGCAGCCTGCGCCGTCGAGTCGCTGCTGGCATCGTCGACGAGAAAGATATGGAGAGAATGGCCGCCGGTTTGATGCAGCAACGAGGTAACGCAACAGCCCACGACGTCGGCTTCGTCACGCGCGGGAATGATCACCGCGATGCGCAAGGACGCTGCTCTGACCAGCGGCGATTGGGCCACGATCTTGCCGGTCCGCCAGAAATTTCCGTGTGCAGCAAAAAGATAAAGCCAGGTCAGCAGGCTCAGAACTCCAGCGATGGTCAGCATTGCGGCTATTGTACGACTTGGCAGTTGGCCTACAGACGGGAGCACCCGGCTGCGTCAGAGCTGGCCAATGCACTGGGCAGCCAATTCTTGGCTTAAATTTCGCCTTCGACGGCTTCGCCGCTTCCCTCTTTGCTTTTGACGCGAACGACAACAATTTTGGAAAAGCCCTCTTCAAATGTCGGCGGTCTCAGCTTCGACGCCATGCGCCGCATAATGTCTTCCGAGACCATGCGCTCGCGTTTGCGGTTGCGTTCCAGGCAGACCTCGACCGGCACGTCGAAAAACACGGCCTGCACCTCGTAGCCGAGTTGGCGCGCCATCTGGATCCATTGCCGGCGCTCATGCGGAGAGAGATTGGTGGCATCCACGTAGTTCCACGGCATGCGCGCGATCAGGCGGGCGCGCAAGAGCGAGCGCAAGGTTGAGAACACCAGGCTCTGATAGCGCTGCTCGGTAATGTCATCAAAGAGGATGGTGCGCAGCATATCGCTCGAAAGCGGGGTGACACCACGCCGCTTGAACCAGGTGGTTTTGCCCGATCCAGGCAATCCGATGGCCAGCACAACTACGCCCTTAAGAGCGCGGGGGGCCTTTTGCGGCGGACGTCCTGTAGCCTGCCCCGGCGGCGCGGGCGGCAGCATAGGCTCCTCCGGCTGCGTCTCCATATGGAACTTACGTCTATGGATGTCAGGCTCGGGTCTATGGATATCAGGCTCGTGCTCTTCTCTCGCAGCACCGGTATCTTGCAGGTCATCATCCTGTAGATATGAAGGTTGTATTGCGCTTTGCCCCGGACCCAGCGGCTGGCCTACCCGGCCCGTGGACTCTGAATCCTGAGCTGCGGGGGAGGCAGGCTTCTTTTTACTACGGCGGAAACGGTTCCATTTGCCCATGTAGGCCTTGTGTAACACAAAACCGTCTGGTTGGGCAATCCATTCTCTGCGGGAGTCCCAGCTCTGTAAACTTGAAAATCCGCTGAAAATTCAGCTTTAAGTTTGGGCTGCCTTGCTCATCCCTTCCCCGCAAGAAGCGAAGCCATGCCCACCGACAACAGGCAGCTAGTAACTTTCTAAAAACAGTTCTCTCTCTCATGTCTGTGATTTAAATCACTTGTTGGGATTTCCTCCACGTCACGGCTGCGAACGGTTTTTCCAAGAGGGCCCGGCATGTTAGGATTGAAGGTTTCAAACACTACATTTTCATTAACCTATTGAGTCTTTACTTTCCCGGGAGGAAGAATGGCAATTAAAGTTGGAATTAACGGCTTCGGACGCATTGGACGCAATATTCTGCGTACGGCCCTGCAAGACAAGAACCTGGAATTCGTGGCGGTGAACGACCTTACCGATCCGCGCACGCTGGCCCACCTGCTGAAATACGATTCGATCCTCGGCAACCTGAAGAACGACATTAAAGCCGAAAGCGACAGCATCAGTGTTGATGGCCGCAAGATCCGCGTCTTTGCGGAAAAAGACCCGGCCAAACTGGATTGGGCCTCCGTTGGCGCCCAGGTGGTAGTGGAATCCACCGGCCGATTCACCAACGCCGAGGATGCCCGCAAGCACCTGCGCGGCCCGGTGAAAAAGGTCATTATCTCGGCCCCGGCAACCAACGAAGACATCACTATTGTGATGGGCGTCAATGAAAGCGCCTACGATCCGGCCAAGCACCACGTGCTTTCCAATGCCTCGTGCACGACGAACTGCCTCGCCCCGGTGACGAAGGTCGTACACGATAACTTCAAGATCAAGAACGGCACCATGACCACGATCCACTCGTATACGAACGACCAGGTGATCCTCGATTTCCCGCACAAAGACCTGCGGCGCGCACGGGCGGCGGCGCTCTCGATGATCCCAACCAGCACAGGCGCAGCCAAGGCCATCTACCTGGTGATCCCCGAGATGAAAGGCAAGCTTGATGGATTTGCCATGCGCGTGCCCACTCCTAACGTCTCAGTCGTGGACCTGGTTGTGTTCGTGGAGAAGAAGACCTCGGTGGAAGAAGTCAACGCTGCACTAAAGCAGGCTTCTGAGGCCGGTCCGCTGAAGGGATACCTGGGATACGAGACGGCGGAGCTAGTTTCCTCGGACTACAAGGGCGACTCGCGCTCCTCGATCGTCGATGCTCCCATGACACGCGTGGTAGATGGCAGTTGCGTCAAAGTCATCGCGTGGTACGACAACGAGTGGGGATACTCGTGCCGTGTGCGCGATCTGATCAACTACATTGGCGCAAAAGGAATCTAACCACAAAGGACACAAAGTACAACAAAGAACACAAAGAAGAGTCGGATAATCGGTGATCAGGCCATCTTTAAAGATTGCCTTTCTTGTGTCCCTTTGTGTGCATCCTTTGTGTCCTTTGTGTTTAAACAAATTTATGGCAAAACTTTCGATCAAAGACCTGAACCTGGAAAACAAGCGTGTATTTGTGCGGGTGGATTTCAACGTGCCCCTTTCTGAAGACGGCCGTGTCACCGACGACACTCGCATCGTTGAAACCCTGCCCACCATTGAGTATGCGGTGAAGCACAAGGCCAAAGTGATTCTGGCTTCACACCTGGGACGTCCCAAGGGCAAACCCAATCCGAAGATGAGCCTGAAGGCGGTAGCCGAGCGCTTGCGTATGCTGCTGGACCATGACCTCGGTCCGAGTGAGAACGTTGGGTTTTGTCCGGATTGCGTCGGCGCTGAAGCCAAAGAGATGGCCGGTAAGCTGGGGGCTGGGCACATCCTGCTGCTGGAAAATCTTCGCTTTCATGCCGAAGAAGAAGCCAACGATCCGGCCTTCGCCAAAGAGCTGGCCAGCCTGGCGGATTATTACGTCAATGATGCGTTCGGCTCGGCGCATCGGGCGCACGCTTCCACGGAAGGAATTACGAAGTTTGTGCAGAAATCCGTTGCCGGCTTCCTCATGGAAAAAGAGCTGGAATACATGGGCCGCGCATTGCAGAATCCGCAACGTCCGTTTGTCGCCATCCTGGGCGGGGCCAAAGTTTCCGACAAAATTGGCGTGATCCAAAACCTGCTGACCAAGGTTGACGCCTTGCTCATTGGCGGCGCCATGGCCTATACCTTCTTTAAGGCCAGCGGGCGGCAGGTGGGGAAATCCCTGGTAGAAGATGACAAACTTGAACTGGCGAAGCAGTTGCTGGAGCAGACGAAGTCAAAGAACATCAAATTGCTTTTGCCGGTGGATGATGTGATTGCACCTAAGATCGAAGCCGGCGCGAAAACCTCTACGCTGGCGGCCTCGCAGCCTATTCCCGCCGACCAGATGGGGCTCGATATCGGCCCACAGACGGCAAAGCTCTACGCCGATGAGATTGCAAAGGCCAAGACCATCATCTGGAACGGGCCGATGGGGGTTTTTGAAACAAATCCCTTCGATTTCGGCACGATTGCCGTGGCCAAAGCGGTTGCCGAAAATACCGACGTAATCTCTATCGTAGGCGGAGGCGATTCGGTGGCCGCCGTGCATGCGGCTGGCGTAAGCAGTAAGATTACGCACATCTCCACCGGTGGCGGCGCATCGCTGGAATTTCTGGAAGGCAAGAAGCTCCCGGGGGTCGAGGCGCTGACCGACAAGTAGGCGGCCGTACATAACCGTGCAGGAAAACCGAGTGCGCATTGTTGTGCCGCCTGGGAAAACAACATTCCTGGTGCGCGGAGATATTACACTCTCAAAGACCGATGCTATCGTGAACGCCGCCAACTCATCACTTATGGGCGGGGGCGGCGTGGATGGGGCCATTCATGACGCCGGTGGACCGGCGATTCTGGAAGAGTGCAAAAAAATCCGCAGCATGCAGGGTTCCTTGCCGACCGGCAAAGCAGTCGTGACAACAGGCGGCAAACTGGCTGCGCGCTACGTGATCCACACGGTTGGTCCGGTGTGGAATGGCGGCAATCGGGGTGAAGCCGAATTACTGGAAAGCTGTTACCGCGAATCCCTCTTGCTGGCCGAAAAGCTGGGGTTGCGAACAGTTGCATTTCCATCGATTTCGACTGGAGCTTTTGGCTATCCGGTAGAAGAGGCGGCGGCGGTTGCTCTGCGGGCCGTGGTAGAGATCTTGCAGCAGCTCAATTCAGTTGCGGAGGCGCATTTTGTTCTATTCGACGAATTTACACTGGAAGTTTACCGCAGCGCTGCACGCCAGCTTTGGTCCTCAGGCAAGTTTCCCGTGATCAGGATCGATAGTTAGAAATCTTTTGAATGAACCCTTTATGAACCGATTATGAACCGAAAAAAACTGATTGCCGCCAACTGGAAGATGTACAAGACACCCACACAGGCCGAGGCTTTTGTCGGCGCCTTCTTGCCGCAGGTTTATGGACACACGCGGGATGAGATTGTACTCTGCCCGCCTTATGTTTGTATCCCCACAGTTGCCGAGTTGGTACGCGATACCAACGTCGGCGTGGGCGCGCAGAACATGTTTTGGGAAAAAGAAGGGGCCTATACCGGAGAGATATCCGCCGCCATGCTGCTGGCGGTGGGCTGCAGCCACGTCATTCTTGGGCACTCCGAGCGGCGGCAATATTTCGGCGAAACCGATGACATGGTCAATCGCCGACTAAAAGCAGCACTCGCTGCCGGGCTTACGGCCATCGTCTGCATTGGCGAAGTCCTGCAGGAGCGCGAAGCCGGCATTACAGATGACGTCTTACGCCGCCAATGCGAAAATGCGCTACGGGAAATTTCAGGCGATCAGGTCGCCAAATTTACCATTGCCTACGAGCCGGTGTGGGCCATCGGAACAGGAAAGACAGCAACCCCGCAGATCGCAGCCGATGCGCATCGCGTGATCCGCCAGCAGGCCGCCCTGGCCCTGGGAGACGATGCCGCCCAAAAGCTGCGCATCCTGTATGGCGGAAGCATCAAGCCGGAGAACGCTAAAGCGCTGATGTCGCAGGAAGAAATTGACGGCGGGCTGGTAGGCGGGGCGAGCCTTGATCCGGCGCCATTTGCCGCGATTGTGAAGTGGTAAAAAAACAGCTTCGAGTTTCAGGTTTCGAGTTTCAAGCTGGAGTTCCCAAGAGGGTCAAAGTTCGTCCCTAAGCCCCTGCTATAATAATTGTTTGGTCAAAGAACCAAAGACATCTGCGGAAGTGGTGGAACTGGCAGACACACCATCTTGAGGGGGTGGCGCCGAAAGGCGTGGGGGTTCAAATCCCCCCTTCCGCACCATAAAATTTCAGAGTAAAGGTTCAAGAATTTATGCTTGCTATTCTGGTTTTGGTTGTACACGTATTTGTTTGTCTTTTTCTGATTATCGTCGTGCTTCTGCAAAGTGCGCAGAGCGGCGACTTGGCGGCAGCGTTTGGCGGCCAAGGCAGCCAGACCGCATTCGGACCGCGCGGAGCGGCCACGCTCATGACCAAGCTGACCACTTGGTGCGCCATCATCTTCGTGCTGACTTCCATCACGCTCTCCATCATGGAAAGCAAGAAGAGCGGCAACAGCGGCTCCGTGCTCTCAGGGCAGAAGCCGGCGACTCAACAATCGCAGCCGGCCAAGAAGTAGGCTTTCAGAGTTTTACAAGAATCGCGGGCCGAGTGCCTGCGATTTTTTATTGTGCGTTGAATATAGCCGCAGATGAATCATCCGCAGAGGCACGGAGAAATTCAGGCAATCGAGAGCCGCTTATGATCCATGAAATTTTCCCGGTAGGGCCGCTGCAGTGCAATTGCTCGGTTGTGGGCGATGAAACCACGCACGAGGCCATGGTCATTGATCCGGGCGATGAAATTGGGCGAATCCTTGAGATCGTGAAGCGGCACAATCTCACCGTCAAGCAAATTGTGGTAACGCACGCGCACATTGACCACGTGGGCGGAGCGATGAAGCTCAAGCAGGCGACCGGCGCGCCCATCTTGTTAAACCAGAATGATTCTACCCTGCTCAAAATGCTGGATATACAGGCCGCCTGGGTGGGCATGGCTGTACCCGAGAAAGTTCACATTGACCAGAATCTCGCCGATGGGGATTCGCTCAAAACGGGAACCTTGGCCGCGACTGTGCTGCACACTCCCGGACACACCGAGGGCAGCGTTTGTCTCTATTTTGCAGGAGAGAAAAAGTTGATTGCAGGTGACACGCTGTTTGCCGGCAGCATTGGACGCACCGATCTTCCCGGCGGCTCATTCCAGAAAATCATGAATTCCCTGCACCACCGCGTTCTGGCTTTGCCCGATGAAACCTTAGTCGTTCCCGGACACGGCTCGCTCACGACGATTGGCAAAGAGCGGGAAAGCAATCCGTTTTTGCAGAAGTAAGGACACACGGGAAATTTCAGCAACGGATGAACACGGAGCAGGGAGAATTTTATACGGGAATGCGCGATTCGATGGATCGATCCCAGCTTCGACTGCCGTTACATCGAGGATCAGCGAGAGTAATTCACCTCGGCTGTTTGGGTATCCAATGCTGATAGCCTGATCCATTGCAGATCATCTGTTGGATTGTGCCTGCACTCTTATTTGCTTCTTGACTCCTCATGTCTAAGCAGAGATTGTCCCTCTTTGAAGTGAAAAAGTATCCGTTGGGAGCGTGAACAACAAGCCACCGCTGATTATCTGACTCGTTGCAAGCGACTGCTTGAATCTTACCCCCTGATTTTAGATCCTCATCTGCAACGTCTAAGCACATATCATTCTGCTGCGATTTCAAAATGAAACAATGGTCTTTCTCCTCTCGCGATATCCTCCACATCTGGTTGCTCGAGTTGTTGCAAGTCATACTCTGAATCTTGTGGCCAGATGGGTCTTGCTCACTTACGTCAATGCATCTATCGTTGGACTCATTTACAACAACGTAAGTACCTGGTTCCATCTGAACCTCTTGATTGGGGTTTGGAAGTTTGCATGAATCTAAGGGTTGGGCTGGAAACTCTTCTTCGAACACTAGGTCGCAAGCACAGAGCACCTCGCCCTCAACGATCGGGCCTGTTATTTGCCCGATGCCAGCCGCCACGTCTCCCGCGATTGTCGCTAGACGTTTGGCGTCTTCCTTCATACTTCTGCAATCTGCTCTGCCTCGGATTTGCTTGGAGGTTTTTGCAATTTTTAGCGCAGCTACCAACTTCCAATACTGCGGATTATTCCAGAACACAACGCAATAAGCATCATCAGCCCATGCATTGTGTGAAATGAGTATCATAAGTATCAGCAACATGAACTGCTTTGACTGTAGTCGAGGAAAACAGATCATAAATTCACCATTGTGCTGAGTATCGACATAACAAACTAGGAACAAACCCTACGCCCTTTAAATTCCAAATTCAAGCAGCGGCTTTGAAGATTTGTGGGTTTGTTCCCTGCCTAATTATTATGAAGTGCTCTTGAAGACCTGGATGATCTTGGGAGAGACCATTTTTTCCGGAGGGTTGAAGCCTTGGGTCTTCTTGGCCATGCGGAAGTCGGCTTCAGCGTCGGAGTAGAGTTTCTTCTGGTCTGGCTTTTCGCCGCCCAGGTAATAGCGGGTAAGCTTGGAGGCGGCGCGGTAGAAATAAGCGAGCGCTGATTTTCCTCCATTCAACTCAATGTAGTCTTTAATATGGACTTCAGCCTCTTCGTATGCGCCTTTATAGAATTCGCCGATGCCGTTGGCCAGCATTCTGTCGGCATCGGCGCTGGCAACCGCGTTGGAATCTTTGGGTAGCGACTCGAGTCCAGCTTTGGCTGCCGCGTTGGCGGGATTTTCTGACAGAATTGCCATGTACTTTCCCTTGGCAGTACCGATGTCGCCTTTTTTCTTTGCGGCATCCGCGTCGCGCATCAATTTATCAATATCAAGCTTGGGCCGGGAAGGCTCCACGATAGCAGCAACAACGTGGTTCACCGGAGGATTGTTATTGGCCGGCGTCGGCGTGCTCAGAGGAGTACTCTCGCTCGCCATGAGCGACCGCATTTGGGAAATCTTACTCTGCGGATTGCCGGGGCCATCCGTTTTAATGCTGGCGGCCTGAGTGTAACCATCGATCGCGCTTTTGTAATCTTTGCTGTTCGCGTGGTTGTCGCCATCCTGCATGGCCTGGTTGTACTGCTGGATCTTATTGAGATAGGACTGGGCGTCAGGCTGGCGCTTACCGGAAATCTGACCAAACAGGCCCTGCGCGGTGCCGAAGTTATTGGCGTTATAAGCCTGGACCGCTTGATCGAATTTGGCGTTCATGGCGGCGTCATTGCTGTTTTGGGCCGCGGCGGCACGGGCGGCAGCATCTTTGCGCGCCTGGGGGATTTTTGAATTCAGATAATTTTGCGCATCAAAGAGATATTGGCCGCTGCGAATGTTGCGGAATTTCTGCTCCGCCTGGTCGTAATCCCCGGCATCGAATGCTTTCACGCCATCGGAGTACCTGCCTTCGTTTCGTCCTTCTTCTTTCAGCAGTTCAGTCTTGATGTTGTCGCAGTTCTGCTTGGCATCTTTATAGCTTGGGTCTTCTTTAGCGACCGAGCAATAAAGCTTCATGGCTTGTTCGTTTTGCCCAGCGGCTGCCGCAGCCTGTGCGGCCTTATAGTCGTCGTCTTTTTTGCTGGCCCAGGCGGGCAGACAAAAGCTAAGCGCCAGTGCGCTACAAACAGCATAACGACATACGCGATTAATTTGATTGCAGGATCTGGTCAACATCTATTTTCTCGAAGACCGGGGTGTACGTACCCGGCGCATCATTGGTTACATTGATCTTTTCCGACTGCTCTTCCCCATTCGGACCGGTGACTACCACAGTGTATTCGCCCGGACCCACAGGGACACGAATCGGCGTAGGCTGGTTTACCTGAATGACGTTTCCCGCACTCGAGGTCACGGTCTTCACCGTGCCCCAAGGCACACCATTAATTTCGATGTAGCTGGTAGGCGTTGCAGGGGTTGCAATCTTGTTCTCGTAGAACCAGTAGCCACCAACACCCGCCGCTAACAATACAATCACTAAAACAATCATCCCCACCGGCGATTTCTTGGGCGGAGGCGCCACCTGGCGTTGTGGCGCCATGGTTGGCACACGCTGCGCTTGGGGGTGAGCTGCACGCGCCGTGGCTGGACCGGCGATTACTTCCGTCGAGCCGGAAACCATGGTCGCCTGGTTATCCGACCCGGCGACAATGGTCTTGCCCAAATCGGCTTCCTTCTGGAGCCGATCGGCGCCTGCGGAGGCGTCTTTCTTTAACGTCTCAAACTGTTTTTGCAGTTCGGGCGGAGCGGCTGTAACCAGCGCGCCCACCGATTCCAATTCTTTCAAAGCCGCGATGTACTGGCGGGCGAGCAGCAGTGTGCGCGCATCTTTGACGGCTTTATCGACTTTGGTCTTGGCTACTGCAACCCGCTTGGTCTCGAGATCTGCTACTGCCTGCTTGATTTCCGGAGCATCACCATAGGTCTTCTTGCAGGCTTCCAGAATGTTGCCGGTACCTATGAAGTCGTTCTTATCGAGTGAAGTCTTGGCTTTCTCGAGACCTCCCCTGATTCCCTTGATCTTGTCTTGTTCAGTGCGGACCTTTTCGAGAGTAGCGGTGAATTCAGGCTTGCGAGCAAACGCTTTTGGTTGCGACTCAAGGAAGGCGACAGCCTCATCCACTTTGCGGGTCTCAAGCAGCTTCTTGGCTCTGACAATCGCGGTTTCAACCTTCTTATTGAAGTCCTCGATACGCTGCCGGGCGTCGCTCAAAAGCACGTGCAGCTCTTCGTTATTAGGAGACTGTTTGGCGGCGGCTTCGAGCACCGAGACAGCCTGCTCATATTCCTCTTCGGCAAGCAGGTGTTGAGCTTCTTCAGCGGCGGCGTCCACTTTTTTGCGTTGGGTAAGAGCAGCAGCTTCCTCGCGCACAAGCTGCAATAGTTCCTGGATCTCAGCCGAGCCTTCGATTTCAGTCTGTGCAGTCTCCAGTACCTTGATCGAGGCCTCGTAGTCTTTTCGGCGGCGCGCCTCGTTGGCCTTCTGAATGTAATCGGTCTTGGTCTTTTCCGTCTTTTCCTGCTCGGCGCTCTCGCGCACGATGGCAAGCAGCGACCGCAGGCGGCTTTCGCCGGGAGCTTTTTGCGAGGCCTTCTCCAAAGTGGCCAGCGCTTCGGCAGCTTTGCCCGCATCGAGCAGCTTGCGCGCGGCTGCCATCTGCTCTTCTACAAATTTCTTCTTCTCACCGGCCTCGCGCTGCTTGTCGGTAAGCGCTTTGAGCTTCAGCAAACCGGGATCGTTCGCAAACTTCTGCAGCGCTAGCTCAACTTTGTCGCAAGCCGCCTGGTATTCCTCCCGCGAAAGAGCATCTTCAATTTCATTAGCAAATTTTTCCAGGTCTTTGCGGCGGGCCTCTTGTTCTCTTCCAGAAGAAGCTAGCTTCATGAGCGCGGCAATTTCAGGGCTGCCGGCGTCTATGCCTTCAGCTTTCTTCAGCACCTCAAACGCGGCTGTGAACTGGCGCGCCGAGATATCTTTGCGGGCCTCATCGAGCAGGTTTTGCAACTGTTTTTGCTTGCTCTTCTCCGAAACTTCTTTGCTGATGGAAGTATGCAGGTTCCTAACCTGGGTATTATCAGGATCGAGCGCGAGCGCCTCTTCCGCCGCCTGCAACGCAGTATCCAGGTCGCCAGAGTGCTGGGCGGATTCGGCCTTGCGCAGCGCGGCGTCTAGCTTTTCCTGGCGCTGCTTGGCGGCCAGCACCACGTCACGCAAATTGATCAGCTCGGTATTCGACTTGTCGAGCGTCAATGCTTGTTCCGCATAGTGCAGGGCGTCGGTATACATCTTCTGCGAAAGGGCGCCTTCCGCATTGGCCCGCAACTGCTTGATCTGCTCGCCGCGCACCTGGCGCTGCAGCCGCTGCTGTACTTCCTGCATCAGCTCCTTGGCGACGGCATGCTGGGTGTCAACTTTCAGAATGAGCTGCAGAATTTCCTTGGCCTTGGTCAGATCGGCTTTGGCGATCGAGGTCTTGGCGCGCTCCACGTAGTCGCTGACCATGAGGCGTTTCAACTGCTCCTGCACACGGGAGAGATCAAAGGCAAAATCATCGGCCGTGGCGTAACGGTCTTCACGGTCTTTGGCGAGGGCTTTTTTCATGACCTCATCAAGATCGGGCGGGTAATTCTGAATGTAATTTTTCAGCGGCGGCGGGTCTTCATGAATGATCTTCAACAGTGTCGAAGCCGTATCTTTGCCATCAAACGGCAGCGACCCGGTGAGCAACTCATACAGCATCACCCCGGCAGAGAAGATGTCGGCGCGGCCATCCACCACCTGGGCATTGATCTGCTCGGGTGACATGTAGCTGATGGTGCCGACCACCTGGCCGGTGCGCGTCATGGAATTGTCGCCGATGCGGGCAATGCCAAAATCCACCAGCTTGCAGTTGCCGTCTTTAAGTACCATCAAGTTTGCCGGCTTGATGTCACGGTGGACGATGCCACGCTGATGAGCAAATGCCAGCCCACAGCAGCACTGGATGATATAGCCAAGCTTCTCTACCATCGAGACGTCACGCCGCGCTGCGATGATTTTGTCGAGGGGATCGCCCTCGAGGTATTCCATGACCAGGTAAGGGTTGCCCTCGTGGTCGCCCAACTCATAGATGATGACGATGTTAGGATGCTGCAGCATTCCCGTGGATTTGGCTTCACGGTAGAAACGCTTCAGCAGATCAGGATTTTCGGCGAAGGCGCCGGTCATCATTTTGATGGCAACCAGGCGCTCAATCAGGTTGTCCATGGCCTTGTAGACGACGCCCATGCCACCTTTGCCGATGATCTCTACAACGTCGTATTTCCCAATTTTTGTCAGTGTGTTCTGCGCCATCTACCCTTGGGTCCTTAACTCTGTGCCAGCGTTTTACTTCAAAAGCTGCCTACTGCATTATCTTCAGGAGCTGGCCTCCAGCCAGCACCATGGCTCCAACTGGAACCGGGGTCTTTCCCCGAACCTTAATAAATGTCCCGTTGCGGCTGCCTAAATCTTCCAGAAAATAGTTTTCCCCACGCTGATAAACCTTGGCGTGGGCCCGGCTCATGAATCCGTCTTCGGGGAAGATGTAGGTCCCCTTGTTGCGTCCCCAGGTAATCTCCTCCTCCAGGAGCGGGAAGCGCGCGGAATTATCGGCACCCTGGACGGTCAACCGCACAAACTCAGCCACGGGCTCTTGGATCATGGTGGAGATATCCATCACGCTGGTTCCGGTTGCGGCAGCAGCGGCCACCGCCTCAGACTTCTCGCGGAAGAGCAAAAGCTGTTTGCCCATCAGTACCGCATCACCATCCTGAAGCGTATACGTGGCAATCAGGCGTACGAATACGCCCTTGCCGTCGCTCAAATCTTCTACCAGCAATTGTCCGTTCTCAATGTAAAAGCGGGCGTGCAGGGCTGCCAGGGTGGCATCGGTTGCGTACTGAAGATCGCCCTGGCTGCGGCCCAGGCTCAAGCGCCCTTCTTTCATCTCATATAGCTCACCCGAGGTACCGTCCTTCTTGATGTGCTGCAGCTTGAAATGCGGTGCTACCCGCGCCGCTTTGGGCGGCCCCATCATAATAGTGTGGGCAACCGGGGCGTGCGTTTCTTTCTTATTCTTATCCTTAGGCGCCCATTCGACCTCGTATAGGTCGCGGTCGCCCTCCTTGCCCTTGAGCGAAAAGCGCCCCAGGCTGAAGGTCTTGAACATATTCAGGGGCTTGATCTGCTCATACACCGAGTCGGAGATCACAA